>Ga0214544_1002275_pt1 | contig 40522 bp, 13 predicted proteins | sample CNSS3metaG_FD_160074 | JGI IMG/M metagenome (GOLD analysis project Ga0214544, IMG submission 160074) | Root nodule microbial communities from cowpea collected in UCLA plant growth center, Los Angeles, California, USA - CNSS3 | ecosystem: Host-associated > Plants > Roots > Nodule | place: USA...
ATATAAAAGCTGTAAAAAATTGGATTTTCAATATACTTTCTCACGTCGAGATATATTTAATTTGTATGTGAATCTAAAAATAAGTGATTGTGAACGGCTTAATAGTGTGTGAAACAGAATGTTTAAAAAATTTTGTTTGGATACCATGTTAAAAAATGAAGTTTAAACCTAACTCAATTCTATAAAATCGACTTTTAACATGAAATTTGTACCTCACTTATATATTATAAAATATCTTTATCGTTTATTGTGTGACTTCCAACATATATAAATAAAACTATATAAGAGATTAAGACACTGATTTCAACGTGAAATCTAAAAACAATGAATTTATAAGTTATTCTATACTTGTATATATATACTATTTATATTTTTCGTATTAACTTTCAAATTATTTTGAACTCCTTAAAGAAAGGACCCAGATAGTGTGTATTAGTTAAATTGGTATATTTTCGGTGAAGATAACAAGATTTGCAACGGAGGGTTGGCAACAAATTTGGAAGAATAATTCGAAACTTTCAGAAGAAACATGGAAGTGTATATATATATATATATTTATATATAATCTGGTGTTTGGAATTATCTGAAATTTGAATGTTGTGTTGAAGAATAAAATCTTATCCTGATATGTTCTACAGGGTGAGGATCAAGATATCTTTTTGTTCCTTTGATTAAGAACTCATGCATTGAAATGGAAAGAATAATTCTCAAAATGCAAAAGGAAAACAAAAAGAATGGTGGGCATGGAAATGAAAGCAGAGAGTTTCTTTTTAGGATGCTCCATGGTACTATATATGTATATGTTATTGTGTGGGATCAAAACAAGCTATAGATTGCTCTCTAAGGAACCAAAATAAACGAAAATGGAAACTATAAACATGAAAGTGCTTAGAAAATAACACTTGAATAGATCGATAAAGATAAAGCTTTCTCTATCACCAACTCAACCATCCAGCATTTGGGACCGTTCATAAAAAAAAAATTGAAAGCAAAGGAAGCACTATGGTGAAAAATACTAGTTATGTTATTTTGTCGAACACTTGGTGTACGTCTCTTATTAGTGCAGTTATTACTCCTCTGTAGAAGCGAAGACTTTGGGTGCAAATGTGGAGAAAAATGAGTGGTACAACAGATTGTTTGTTTTGGAGTAAAAACGTGTCACCAATTAGGTTCTCACACATGCAACATAAAAGTATCGGGTTTTCATAATTTGCTCCACTGTCAACGGCACATGAAAAGAAGACGTGACACTAAGACCCCATGTTCATGTTTTCAAAACTTTTCTCACACTAAAAGATAATACAAAACAACAATTGAAGAAAAAACATTAAAAAATATAGTTTATTAAGGTTTTATAGAATAAAAATGGAGAAGTCTTATAATATTGTTTGATAAAATATAAGTAAGAGAAAGGTAGAAGAGAAATATTTTATTAGAATTATGAAAATGAGAGTTTGTATCTTGTTTATTAGAAACTTGTTCAATATATAAGGAACAATATTCTATATTTATAAGAAAAAAATAAAATTTATTATCTATTATAACAATAATAAAAAATAATAAAATATGTAATATCTCTATTAATAAAATTAAAATTAGAAAATATATGATATTTTTATCAACTTATAAATCAAATAAATTTGTAAATGTTAGATCATAAAATTTCATATCATTGTAAAAGCTTTTTATGAAGTAAAAATAGATAAACTGATAAGACTACATAACATTTTATTTGTTTATTCCATTATTTATCTTATTATTTATTCTATATGTATGACTTTTTTTAATAAATACTATTTTTTTAAATAAAGTTATTTAAAAGTAGTTCTTTAAATTATAAATTCACATAAAAATTTGAATTTGAAGTATAATTTAAATAAAATTGTATAAAATATTAGTGTAAGTAAATATAATAAATATAGTTTTTCTAAAACATGAAGAAGTAGTAAAGTGTAAGTTTTAAAAAATTAACCTTTTTAAAAAAAAAATCACATATTTAAATAAAAAATAAATAATTCTTTAATAACTAATATTTTTCTCATTAATAACTTTATCTATATAAATTAATAGTTACAATAATATATAAATAAAATTTATTAATAATGATTAGTAGGTAGAAAGATTTCACATGTTCAATTATGACATAATTTCAATACATGTAAATCAATCCATCGTTCAAAAATATCCATTAAAAATATTCATTTGGTATTTATCCGTTCCGAATTTTACCCATTTGCATATACAAATAAAATATTTTATAATCCTTAGTTTTAGGTTTATTGTACGATTTATTTGTTTATCCTTATTTATTATATTTTTAACTTATTAATTTTTTTTTTGCTTTGATAGCATGTAAAAATGAAGACCTAGAGATATCAAGAATGATAGATGAGTGATGGTGTGAGGAAGAAAAATTAGTATGGAAGTTATATTATTATATGGATGTTTATAAGTTGAAGATATGAAAAGAGGAGACAAGGATGAGAAAATGTCCCACCATGGCTTCTTCTTTCTGGTTTTTATTGCATCTTAGGAAACTTTATTTATATCAAACAGATAAGAGCATGTGGCCAACCATGTCTAAGACTTTTTTTTTTTTTTCTATTGGGAACAATGCAACTATTTTATGCTACCTATAGTAGCTACACTCATCTACGATTTGTTAATTTCCTAAAGATGAGATCCACTATTCCCATAATATAAAATAAATAAGTTGAAGGATACAACAATTATTATAAATATGATGTATGATGTTTAGGTTAAGTGAAGATATGCATTTTTTTTAATGTGTAGTTACTTGTAACAATCAAAGTTCATTGAGGTATAAATAACTATTTAACAAATAATGAAGATAAAATATACAATATTATATAATTGTGTTATCGATAGTAAAGAAATTTACAATAAGATCATACAATTAAGATAAGATGACCTTGTAATCTATGTTTAAGATGATTTTCAATATATTGCACTATAATGAGTTAACTCGAGACAAATTATTAAAAAAAATCATGAAATATATATTTTTATAAATTTCATATCAATTAGTGATAAGGTCAATTTATAATATAAAAAATAGATGTAAAATTCACTTTATAAATTAGTTTAAAGTCCACTTTTTAAAATTATGGATTGAAACTTATTTTAGCAAAGTTCGACTAATGATAAAATCAATTTATAATATATAAAATGGGTGCAACTTTACAATACAATCTAATTTTTGTAGATTAATTTAAGCTTAAATTACATATCTAGAGATATTTTAAAAATATATTGAAACAGTAAAAAAGATAACAAATATATTTTACATAAAATTGTATCCTTAATAAACAAATTAAAAACTTATTAGAAAGAAACAAAATTATGGTAATCTAGACTCATGGGTCCATTAAGACTTTATAAATAAATTCACATTTTACATTTTACATATAGAACACATTAAATAACATTTAGTAATGATAAATTGACTTGAGTGTCAGTATTTTTTATTTTTTTTTCAAATACGTTCCTTTAAAAAGTCAAGCGTTCAACAAGAATATTTATCATTTTTTTTCTTATAGAAAGTTACAAGCATATTTTCTTTTTAGAAAAAAGATGAAAAATTGATGACAAAAATATTGTTATAGAGGAGAATTATATAATTAACAATAAGCTAAGAATTATTTTCACTAATAGTAAAGAAATTTTTTATATTGAGTATTTTTAATATTTTACATCAATTATTGTATAATTAATGTATATTTCGTCTATATAAAAAATAGTAGAGTTTATATATCGATTTAGCACGTAACATATGTATAGAATATGGTATTACATCACTTAGTATCAAAGTCATTGTAGATTTAAAATTTTAATTTATAGTAAAGTCTCATGAATTTCTATAATTCATAAACACACAACACTATAACTAAAAACATCTCATATTTTTTTCTATGGAAAAAAGTAAGAGTATGTTTGGTTTGAAATGTTATGATTTGTTTACTTTATTTTCTGTTTTAAAATATTTATTTAGGTAACAGTGAAACTAAATGGGATACTTTTTCCCGTGCATAATAAACATTTTAAAACGGAAAATTACCTATTGACAAAAAACAAATGAAATTGTATACAATCTCAAGAAAAAAAAATTATGAGCAGGCATATATATCAAATATAATTTTGAAATAATTATTGCAAAACTTAACTATCTTACCATACACTTTGAATGGCGATAAAAATTAGTATTATTATTATTAAATAAAAAATAAAAAAGTTTTTTTTTTAGTTAGTTTGATTTTGAAGTAAGTAACAATATATTTACTCGTGACTTTAGTGAAATAAAATCATGATATACTTTAAACTAAATTAAGAATAAATAGAGTATACTTTTTCTTCTATTCTCTTCGTAGTTAATTTTAAACACCCCAATTTTATTGCAGCTTTATCCTAATTATCTATAATAATATATAAAGAAGATTCATTCTTTTGTGTCCATATTTTATAATGCCAATTCTATTATTTACAATATAATTATTTATTAAATTTTTTAAAATTAACAGTTATTTTTACTTATTTTCTATAAAACTGTTTATCTTTTTTTCTTTTTTTTTTATTCATCAACAATTAATTTTTCTATTCATTTCACTTTATTTTTAATAAATATAAATTTATCTTATATATTAATTTAATAACATTACACTATTATCACTTTCTAACATATTATTATTCACATATAAAGTAATACGTAAACACAGACGTGATAACTCTATGTTTATCTAGTATATCATTATGACTTTTCATTTGTTTCACTTAATTAACAAGCTGGATTATATTAAAACTAATAGGGATTAATTATAATGTTTCACTTTTCTTACTCACGGTAAAGGGAAAAATTAAAAGCAATTTTTATAAAGTTTTTCTTTTTGAGTGGGTGCACATAGCGACCGCAATAAAATGGGATACAAATATGGAAATATTTGATTGAAGAATCTAAACCAAACTATGAATTGAGCATTAAGAAGGTTCTCTAAAAGAAGAAGAAAAACGACACTAGAAAAACATCCATTTTAAATTCATTATTTTAGAATTTTCTTGGATCGATTTTAAAATCAATTTTAAAAAACTATATTGTAAAAAAAATGGATAGTTTTGCACTGCTTTTAAATTAATTTAGAGAGAATTTTTTATATTTGTTTTGAGAAAGGATTTTAAACAGATGGACTTCATTGTCATAGCTATTCCTTGTGAATAAAGTGACAATGACTTAAATAAGAATAAAAAGAAACTTTTAAATAAAGGTTTATTAAGAGTGGATGTGCAATAAAAAAAAATTACAAAGAGCATATTTCAAATAAACTAGATATAATACATTAGTTTCCTCTTAAATTGATTATTTGTATAAATGATTTAATATAAATATTATGTTCCTTTCAATCCTTTACGTCGTAAAATTATATTTAAATTAAATATTTTTTATATTTACTTAAAATTGTGTATAGCAAGCTTAAACTTGTGATTAATATGATATCAGAGTTTATTTTAATACAATTTATTAAATTATTTATTATTAAACCACTTATAAATATGCAGTCTCAAACACGAAAACGTGAAAGAGTGAGTTAATGATTTTATATTGACTATAACTAAAATAAAGATGAAAATAATTTTTATTTAAAATAAATTAATTTTATAAAATGTCTGAGACCTAATCTCATTTTGTAATAAAAATAATAATAAAAGTGAAGAAGAATAAATGATTATGTAATACTCAATCTAAAATGCTGAATAAAATCTACAGAATTAGCATTGTATTTTATGTTAAATAGGTTCTTATTAAAGATTCGCATTGTGTTGTGAAAGATACTTTTGGTAGAACGGAAAGGGAAAAGCTTAGGGAGGGTAAAGGTTTAAATTAATTTTTATGGTGCGAATTGATTGAATGTGAAATGAGGTTGTACAAGTTTGTGTGGTAGTTAAATTAGAAAAGAAAAGGCTACATAACTTTGTAATGTAGTAGCGTCTCTTCTAGCTTCTACCAAGTTGTAGTGTCCAAAATATAGGTTGTTTCTTCTCTACACAAAAACCAAATATATAGGATATAGAACAATGATATTTTGACTATTAAATTTCGATAATTTTCTCTTACATAAGTAATTTTGAAATATTGAAAATGAAAAAATAAAAAATTACTTAAAACATGACATTTAAGATTGTAAGAAAAAATTATTAAAATTTAATAGTGAAAATTTTCCTATACATAAAGTTCTTATTATCAATTTTTTTTAGTGATAAAATTAGAAAAGATTTAAAAAAAATTGTGGATTTAGCTTTCCGTTTTAAAGATATAAAATTGAATTGTAAATTTTAAATTTTAAAAATAATGACAAAGAAGTAAAGAGCTTCTGAGTTTAACTCTACCTATTAAAAATATTAATAATTAATACTTTTTATTTTTTGTCTTCTAGAAATCATGTTAAAAAAGAATGCAATTGACGTACTATTATTATTAATCAAAGTTGATGAGCATTTTATTGAACGAAAAAGAAAAATGTTTTTGCTACCATTTTTTATTTTCTAAAAAATGGAAACGAAAAGATAATAGCTAAGTTGAGATGGTCCATTAGGTGATTTAGGTTTGGTGAATCGAGACCTTTGTTTGAGGAGAAAAGGTACAGTTACAAAAAATTAAAAAATAATAAAATTCAAAATCTTATCTTCAAGAGAATAAATGTGGCAAACAAAGTAATAGTTCATATTTAACACAATTACCCATCTTGTTCAACCAGTCCAATAATTGCAAATAAAAATAATTATATTTAGTTTGTTGAATATGAGTGATAGAGTAGGTTAATAATTTTTAATAAAGGTTGGGCTCCAATTCCAAATCTACTTCAAAAAGTAACTCAATTTAGGCAATTTCTTTCTGAATCTCCATAAGGCTTTTCATGCACTTTTATATAAAGAAACTATTATTTTATTATTATTTTATTATGTAACTTATAAATAAAAATGATTTTTAATTATATAATCTAAAAGCTTTTTAAATTATATAATCTTAAAGTTTTTGAATTATGTAATCCATAAAGCTTATTTTAAGAGAAGAAATACCTTTTAAGATTGCACAATTTAAAAAACAAAAAATATTTTTTAAATTAGACAATCTGAAAAAAAGTAAAATAGAAAGTTTTCTACATGAGGAGTATAGAAAGAAACTACCCTCATTTTACTCCTTCCAAAATTGAATGTAGGCCCAGTGGAGTGGAAGTGTAGTACTTCCCATTGTATTCGTATACTGCTCTTCATCTCTCTGATTTAAATCAAATAAATAATAGAGTTGGGTCTGTGTAAGACCGAAATGTCTGAATATATTCTCTAAAATATTCTATTATTCAAATCTCTTTTCTTATTGACGTAAAAATTAATTATAATAAATTAGAAGTTGTTAAGTCACAGTATACATATTTAGTGAATTTGACTCATTACTTTGCTGTTTTCAATGACTAATATTTTTTATGGAAAAAATTCTTTGATACAATAACTACCATTTAACAATCTGGGATAAAATGGTTCTAAAAAAAGTAAAATTTTATATCTGTAAAAAAAAAATAGAGTGAAAGCTTTTTCGATGTCAATTGCTGTGTTAGTATCAGTCTGCGAAAACACAATCAAGTCAAGCTACACATTTGAGAACACAATTTTTTTTGTTACTCATAAACAACGGCCATTTAATTTAAGTGAGTTCCTAGTTAATATGAATATAAATCCAATAATAATATAAAAAATATATTACCATCCAATAATAATTTGGCATATAGGTATAGATTACTGGTTTTTTTTTTTATAGTAACTACTTTGAAAATCACGTATACATCCCATTTAAATAAAGATTTCTAGAAACACTTGTAACAGAAAATAATAAAATCAAATGATCAAAGTTTCTCAAAGATTAAAATGAGCTTAATCACTTGATTAAAAAAATAATATAATTTCTCTAAATTCCATAACCCTCATGTTCAATTTATTAAATTAGTTCGATTTATTTTTTTCTCATAAATATTATTACTTAAAATTGGAGATAATATTTTTAATTATAACAGTACAAAATCCTATATTTGATTGTGACTCGAATTTAAGAAATGATGCAACGTGGTGAAGGAAAACCCTTTGGTAAAAGAATAGCAAAGGTAAAAGCAAAACTGTCATGGCTCAACCTCAAGATGGAGAAGATGAATCACACAACCATGTAGTTTTCTGTGATCAACTGTGTCCTCTGAAAAAACTTTGGAGGATTACCACCCTTTAGCGGTATGGTGTTGGTGACCTACAAAGAGAAGCGAATGCATAAGTTTAAGCTCCCATTCAGATTTAACTTCGACTCATCATTTAGATGGTACTGTACATCCATGACCATAAGTTAAATAAAAAAAGAAACTGAAATCCAAACGAACCTTCAGTTTGCTAAATGTATCTGTTGCTGTAAAATGAATGTAAATGGGGAAGAATGCTGATGGATCAGCTTGCGGAACAACAAATTCCATTGATCCACTGAAATTGTATTACGTCAGACAAAACAAGTTCAAAAATTTGACATAATAGTAAATACTGCATGTCAACTCTTAAAAAGATCATCCAAGATTTAACATACCTGCGGTTTGAATTATCAATCATAAGGATAGTCCACTCTAAAAGGGAATTCCTGGAATCATACCTGTAAAACCAATTTTATAGGGGATTATGAGAGAGAAAGAAAGAAACAGTGAAATGAAATAATTTCACAACATAAATAATATGTATGCTTGCTAACTAAGTCATCAACTGATGATGATCTTGGGAGGGGAGAGGAGCAGAGTTGATTCTGTGAAGCTTTCTAATTCATCCAAATACGGTCAGCATTTCAAAGATTGCCATCCGTTAACATAACACATCGATTTTAATATAAACCGGCTCATTTGCAGCAATGTCCAATGCAAACCACAAAAATTTGGCCCTAATATTTATTCAGAGGGAAAAAAGTAAAGAAACAAATCCCACACCTCCATTCCCCATCAATCTGGTTAACAGATGGTGCTTCCCGAAGAGATGGAAGAGGTACTGAAATCATAACATCCCGCAAATCAAACATTGAGGAAGCCTCATACTCGATGCTGACATAAGTATTGTTTCCAGAAGTAGAGGGCCAGCAGTTGACTGCAATAGGCATCGTTAAGTTATTAATGAGTTAATACAAATACAAAATAGTGAACCATATGAGCAGCAGTTGTAAACCCACTTGTCAGCGGTACCATTGATTCATCAGTGCTTTGCATTCTCCACTTTAAAAGACCCACACCTTCAGAACCACCAGTTTGACCAGTGGGGAAAGGTCTATTGGGATCCTTTAGGCCTAGTATATTTTCATTGGAAAATAAATCTTTATTCATGTTGGGGTGTGTCTTGAAAATGATGGCTTGATTGTCACCAGTCTGGACCTGTAAAAACATGGCACAGTACGCAAGTGCTCATAATTTTAATTGTCCTCTAGAATTGATATTTGAATTAAAAACCGTCTCAAGCAAGAAACCCTAACAATACATGCTGACGAAAATTGTTTTCAGTTAAACATCAACTATACATGACATATCGAAAGCACAAAAATACTTCATATTAATCAAACTACTGAAGCAGCACTAATATCATCCTGCAGGAATTTTAACCGCCAGTATCTTCCACATCATTTCATCCTTTGTGCGTAACTGAGTTATATCTGATCCCTTCCTTTTGTCCTAGTTATCATGATGTCATCATGCTTCATTCATAACTGTGAGTTTTTTTCATGCAAGAAGACTAAAACTGATATATTGTAATCCAACTGTATTAGTTGATGGTTGTTCACGAAAAGATCGTTCAAGTTACTAAGGCACACCAAAAGTTATGAAAATCAGAAGCTCACTGGAGACACGTCGAGGTAGAAAGAGATAGTGAGAATGTGATACCTGAACTTGAATGTGTCCATCCTCTTTGCTGAGAATTTGGAGGGACATTGTGCCTTGAACATCAAAATTACCGATTCCACCGTCTCGTTTTAGTGTCACATTTAGTTTTTCTTCAACAGTTAAAGTGATGGGATCCGTAGGTGGTGGGGCAGCTGCCTGAGACAGGCCAGGTTTTGGTTGAACATCTTCAAGAAAGACCTCACCTTCTGCTTTCAATGATTCCAAAAACTGTTTTGTCTTTTGGGATTTACCAAGCTTCATTCCAAGACCTTTTGGTGGAGCAGTAGCAGATGATGTAGGACGACCTAAGGATGGGAATAATACACAAGTACATACATGAACATCTTAATTTGGATATAGAATAAACCACAGCCGGGATGCAACATGTTGCGATGCCCTTTCCGGTCATTATTAGAAGCATTCTAGAAGATTTCATGAAAATCCATGAAGACCAAACCTTTAGACTTGGTAGGAAAGGAATCAACATCAGAACTAAATCCGAGACCAGAGCCACTTCCAAAAGCAGTTCCGCTGCTAGATATGCTCAAATCACTAAGGCTATTTTCAATTTTTCCAGAGCCTAGTGCCTGTGAGGGACCAAATCCCCCTTTCTCTCCTTTGTTCTTTTCAACCTGGAGAAAACATACATTAATTTGAACAAATAATGTCACTCCCAGGATATAAAACAATGTAACATAGTCCCTCCAAGCATACCTTGCTTTTATCAATCTCACTAGCTTTCCGCTTCATAACATCCTTAGTTTCATTGATTTTGCTCTGCATAACTAGTTTGTGCAGTTTTTCTTCATGACTCTCCATCTCACAGTAGTGCTTAACTTGTGCAACAGTCACATTTTCCTTGTGCCCAAGAGAGATGACTTCATCAAATGCAAAAATCAACTCAAATGCATGTTCGCAAATACCCTCTTCATCGAGGGAGTAAGAATATTCAGGCACCTAAAAGTATTAAGGAATGAACTAATTATAACTATTCTTGAACTTTTAAGTCTCTTATAAATTTGGATACTTTAGTAGAGCCTCTATTTAAGAGGAGAACGTGGTTGTCATTTTACCCTTTGTTTGTGATCTTCTATTTTTTTCATGTGCATGTGTTAAGAAATGTGAGATCTTGTAGTTAATATAAAACGACAATACAATTAATGTAAAATAACAAGTAACTTTTATTGTTTTCATTGAAAAAGAGACCATCATCGACGCCTACATCAATAGTGGTAAAGACAATATCCTCTAGGTCAATCTAGGTGATGACAGGTAAGACATGAAGAGCATAACGATGTTATTATTCAACATGTTTTCTTAACACGTGAAGATAAACAAGTAAGATGACGGAACAAGATAATAACTATATCACTTAGTTAACGAAAAAATTAAAAAACTAAAGTACTCAATAAATAAATAAATAAGTAACTAAATCGAAAATACGTAAATTAGTGAAGGATTTTAAACATAATAAGTCTTATAACTATAAGCACAATATTTTGGCAAAAAAATATATAGATATTAAATGGCTCCAAATCTGACCGATAAAGTTTAAGAAGATCCTAAACTTGCAGTACTAACCAATTGATCAATCCTGAACCATCCTATAAAAATTAACATACTAAATGCCATGTTTAAGAAAATCCTACATTGATTGATTGTACCTTTAAAACCCTAAAAGAAAATCAAAATGAGTAGAAAAGGCACAAAACAAATTCTAAATTCAGGGCAAGACAAAACCAAGCAATTGAAAGAAAATTGAGCTAATGGCATAATACATTAAACATAAAGCATCAAAAAAGGATACAAGTCTGGAGAGGAGTCTGAGAGTTGACAAATCTTCCAGTATGTTGCTACTTTTGTTTGTTATAATAAGTAGATAGAGTGCTTCTATTGGCTGGTAAACATAGCGTACGTTCTCCGTCTCAAAAAATGTGTGCTGCTTTCCGGTGCCTACCAATTTGGGAAATGCTGCTAGAAGACCCTCAATTCTGATACGAGACATGTCCACAAACTGTCTAGAAACTAGCACTGCAAACAACACAAAATGGTGCGTTGGTAAAAAAGAGCATAGATGTTGAATCCATTCTGTTTTTCAACATTGTAAGCGATGCAAATTAAGCTTTGCAGAACAAACTAAAAATTAATCTTGAATTTGATAATATTAAATAATGGGCCAATTGATAAGATATAATATTTGAGTAACATTCACAATTGAACATTTTGAGTTATTAAGTAGAAAAAGATTTCCTACCTCCATTTATGTTGCTGACGGAGAGTAACGGGAAGATAGATTACAGATACAAGAAAACAAAGACTAAAAATTGTAAATTATGTGTCCAAAATTTAACAATAGGAGTATACAACATATATTATTGGGAGTAGATCAAAAGATATGGTATTGAGAGTAGATTCCCACATATCAAACTTATGTATATGCTTTTTAGTTCCTAAGACCATATAGCCTGTTTTTCAGGTTCAGATTACTAAAAAGGAAGAAGCCAACTATTCTTTCAAAGGAAAAGTTCAGGGACTTGGGTAGAAAGCCACGGAAAACGCACCTTTTCCAGATTTGCTCACAATGGATGCAGCAAGGACAACCTGATCAACAAGTAAAACAAAATTTAATTGATCATAAAGAAAGTCAAGAATAGTCGAAAGAGAGAATACCATTTCCCTTAGTCAAAAAATAGTACTTCTTTCAGTTACAGAAGGGACTGAACATGTGACCTGTCTAAATCTAATCCCAACCCCGCATTTTAGTAACACCAATTGGCCATTGACACGCAAATTGATCAGACAGTCAAGGCCAACATTAATTAAGGATTAAATTAAACATTCAAAGCAATATAGCTAGAATTGATATGAAAAGAAGGAAAAACAACACACATAGAAGATCCAAAATTACGAGTAATCTTGAAGCAAATTCAAACTTGAATGTTACCAGAGGATGCAGAGGACATATTTATACAAGATTTCAATTTCAAAGCAAATAAAAATATATATTAGGAGGCTCCTTCGGACTGTAGTTCGAGATCATGATTTAAAACTAGATGTATAACAAATTGGAGTAGCTACAAAGAAAATATATTATAAGAAGTAAAAGAAGTGACAATTCAAAGAATTTAGTTGAAGAAAAATTAAATAATTAATGTTAAATAGTCAAGCAAATCAAGCAAGTCCTTCAATATTTAACCAGGGGACTGTAAGGAGACAAAAGTGTTACCATCTTTTCACTTTATCTTTGAGATGAGGGAGTGTTTCCAGTGTCAAATTGAATCTGCAAAATAAATCCATGATGTTGTTAGCAGCCGCTAGCCGCCAGATCCTGATGCAAGTATACAATTATAGTAGTCAATATGAACACCCCTAGCTTATTCCGGTCATTGTTGAAAAAGTTTGCAAAATCAAAAAGCCTGTAAAGGCCAAAATTCCCACAGGCCTAAAATCAACCCTTGCATATCTTTGGGCTTTTGAAATCAGGCACATCAAGTTATTAACCAAAAAATGAAAATCAATCAACTCAAGAAATTATTATTTAAAAGAAAAATCCACCTATATACCAACACTTATGCTGCTGACACAGTGACACTCAACAAAAAAATGAAACAGTGTAAATGATCAAGGTTCAAGTCTATTAGGTGAAAAATATCAACAAATGCTGTAATTTCAAAAGTTCAACATAAACTCATTCATAAAAGGGCGGCTATTACACAGGCGCAAGTCGTGCATTTGTAGGAAGAAAGGTAAAATTAGTTTTTCCAAAAAGTTAAAACTAACTTCCATAGAAGTTGATTTGCAGAAGATATCTCATCATATTCTCCACAAGTTGTCTTTTAACCTGTGTAAGTTTATAACTTATTGAGAAGTTAGCGCCATAGTTCTTTCTTATAGTACACTAACGTAATTGACATCAGACACCCTTGGAACACCGCCTTGAGAATTCATTGTTTATCATCCCAGGGGAACAAAAGTAGCTAAAAACACAACCACATAAAAGGAAATCGCCCGGTTTCACGGCATTTCGAATTGACTCTGTTGAATCTAAAGCTACGCAACCAAACACAGCGACATAAGACATTCCATGCGGCGGAGTCTAAATCTAATCAACAACGACTCGAATCTCATGCAGCCTATATCTACGTCCTGATCCTATCAAAATGGCTACATTCCCAAACACGCATAATTAGAACCAAAATGATACAAGGTTAAGTGCAGATGGATCTCTTTTAACGAACCAAAACACAGAAGTTAGAAATTATCGCACACGAAAACTAAAGCGAGACGAAACATTAGGAAGAACGAAATGTGCAAGAAATAAGAACACAATGTTACCTGCTGGCGCTGGATCTATGAGCACCGTGCAACTGAGAGTGATTACGAAAACTGGTAGCAAGGCTTATAGTTATGATCGGAAATGAAACGGAACCAAATCAAATAAACATTTTCATTTCGCCCGGCTCAAGAATTTATAGATTTCGTAAATTCATCTTTTCGCTCGCTTCTCTGTCGTGTAGGAGAATGGTTTCCGCTTTTTAATAAATTTTATTTATTTTTCAAAATTGAATTATTAGTGAACTTGGTCACAATTTTGTTTTCTTTGTTTAAACTAGTGAAAATACGTGTGTGTCTATTTTTTTTTATGGTGATCAAAAAAGTAAAAAAAAAAATAATGAAATAATGAGTCCTATATTCATTAAAAGAATATCAATAATTGTCTCTTTCATCAAATTATCATCATGATCTCGTTAATTGTATAAGAGAAACATAATAATAATTGACGACAACAATTAAAATCTTTCCGATGCAAAATAAGATAGTCGCGAATTAATTCTTAGAGAGATCAAAATTCTAACTTTTTTTTATATTTTTAAATCTAATTTGTCTGGAACAAATTGTGTCATGAAGATCAGTTAATTGTTTAAGAGTAAAACTAATGTAATTGAGATAAAATATTAATATTTTTATTATTGAAGTATAAGTTTTTAAATAGAAAAAATAAGTTAAAAATTTTAATTTTATTTTTTTATCTTCTATTTATACTTTTGAAAATTTTGTTCTCGTTTTATGGGTTGGGGTAGATAATAAAGTAAGTTTGTTTGATTACATTTGGTTTTAAAATAGGTTTCTAATTGTCTCTTTTATTAATTTGGTTTTGCATGTATAAGAACTAGGAATTTTGCATATAGTATTTTAAAGACCAAGATGAATCTTTATTAGATGTGCTAAAATATTTGACATGAATTTTTTATGAACGATATTTAATTTGTAATAGTAGTATAGTTGAGAGATTAAACTTGAGTAAATAAATTCCAATAGTAAAAGAAACTAGTTAAATTTTTTGTAATATCTTATGGTAGATGTTTTAGATGTGAATGTAACATGACGACAATATATAATTGTATACATGATAATTTTAGATGAGTCTTATTGTATACTTTAATAATTAAAACTTATAATATTTCAATTGAATCATATTGATTCAAGTTCTTATTATTTATGAAAAAAAAATAGTTCACGTTAGACACAAGAAATGAACTAAAGTTTAGTTTTGACCAATTAGACCACTTTATATATTTAGTAGAATTTTTGAATTATGTAAAGTCCGAACTGAAAATCTGATAGTTTTGGCTACTAGTCATTGCATGAATACTTTGTTCATTGACCAACTAAAAATTGTAGGGTGTGATGACGTATTTGCTTGAGTGATCATAATGATGGCTGAACGAACATACGAGAGTGTATACTATTCTAAAACTCTAACTTGTCTTATTCATATTACAATATAATTATGATTATTACAACAAATAGAACATTATTCTTTATTTAATTTTTTTTAAAACATATTTTACAATTGTTTTTATAAAAAACATTGAAAATACATGTGTTAGATCCATATGTGAGGAGAATTCCAACAGCAAAAATATACTATGTAACACAATTGATTAAGTTATCATATATTGAAGGACTAAAATAAATTTAGTTAACTAAATTTAGAGACTTTTTTAACATGGATTTATTACAAGTGTCTGGACTACTTATATTATCATATACTTTTTATGTGTTTATTTAACTAATGCAATAAATTTTCTTAAAATATTCATACTTTTTTATATTATTATAGTAAAATCATTTTGGGTTAAAATTATTATTTTTTACAACTTTTGTGCAGAAATAGGAGATTGAACACTTAAGAAGATGGAAGTTGTTATTTAAACTATTCGTTCTTACCGAAAACGGGTGTAAGATATCATAGGTAAGGTGAACAGATTGATAGTCAAAGTATAAGTGAAAATCGAAGACAAATGTAATTGTAAAAGATTTATCGACAATAAATTAACAAATATTTAAGATAATTTTGACCATATTTCGGTATATCCACTAATCCAATATTATTTTAAGAGTTGAGATTAATAACAATTTAGATATAAATATATTTTTTAACTGTTCGATACATTTTTAAAAATAAAACCATAAAAAGGTTACCACTCAAAAGCAGAAAATACTAGAAAAGAAATCCAAAATGTCTACAATTGTTAATTATGCCATTTTTACTGGCCAAAACATCAAAATCACGAAGCAAAATTTCACTTCACATGTATAAGACATTGGATTATGATATTTTTGACAATTTTTTTTTTTTTTGATATAATTTGCTTTATAGCATGTGTTAAACTTTTTTTTTTCTCTTTTCAAATCATTTTAAACCTTTTTCTTCATCCATTAAGGTACGGTCATATGTGCATTGTAAAAAATTTGTCAAAAATATTTTTCGAACAAAATTTTACTGCGAGGGAAATCACTTTTTGCATTGTGAGAATTTTTTAGTGCATGGGGTTATATACGGATGACATTAAAGACACTATCAACCTTTTACGTTTTCTTTTATTTATCATTTTTCTGAAATATTTTTTAATCATATTTTACCTATATTTCATAAATACCGTGAATCTCACCTACATTTTATATAAATATTTTTTTTTCTGAAATGATTACCATGATAACAAGTGAAGGAATAATAAAAGAAAAATAATATTTTAACTACTAAATTTTGATAACTTTCTCTTATAACTTGAGATGACATTTTTTAAGTGGTTTTGAAATATTGAAAATAAGAAAATCAAAAAATAGAAAATCACTTAAAAATGACACTTAAAATTATAAGAAAAAGTTTTTAAAATTTAGTAGTTAAAAAATATTTTCCATAATAAATATAAATAAACGTGCTTTGATTGATTTAGAGATTAAATTATATTGAAATTCTTATGGATAACCCATCTAATTTCGTTATCAGTCTGTACAATGTAGCCCTGCAATCTCCTAAAGAGTAGTTTTTTTGTGGACAAAAAAATGTCGTGAAAATATAATCGTTGGATCTTTTCTTGATTTAATTACCTTTTGTTCTCTTTGATCTCTTTAGTCCTTGTTTTGCTTGTTCAAATTTCCAAAGATAGGATAAATTTGTTCAAGATCCAATTCCTCAACAGACCGAAATAAATGCTCCAATTATCAGTTTTGTATGTTTTTCCTCTCCTTTTAAACTTCTCACTTTACTTATTATAACACAAAAATTAGACTAAAACCTAGTTACATGCATTAAATAAAAACTTCCAATTGCTTTTGCAAGGAATAACATAATATTTGTAGCACTTCTTTTTCCCTTTCAGCAACTGGGTTTGGAGAACACAATTCATCACATAGGTTATAATTGACAAAGGCACCACATTTTCCCCTTTCTCTCTCGTTTTTTTCTTCTTTTGTTTGAAAAATCATCAAAAATTTTATTACATATCTTCCTAGGTTGAATCTGAAAACAAAAAGAAAAGAAAGATGAAGGACGCAGATGTTTCAAGGCAGATCCAGCAGATGATCAGGTTCATCCGCCAAGAGGCTGAAGAGAAAGCTAATGAAATATCTGTTGCTGCTGAAGAAGTATATGAACATTTTCTTCTTCTTTTTTGACATTTTTTTATACTTTTTACATCGATGTTTTCTGACGTTAAAAGTATTGATCTTATCAAATTATCGATTTGTTTGTCCTTTTTGATTCATCCTAATGTTTGATGATTTTGATTTATTACATTTGTTATAGGAATTCAATATTGAAAAGCTGCAAATACTTGAAGCTGAAAAGAAAAAAATCAAGCAAGATTATGAACGAAAAGCCAAACAAATTGACGTTCGCAGAAAAATGTAAGCTCATGCGTTTCGTTTTCATGGCATTTGATCACAAATTATGAATTATTTCACGTACAAAATTTTTAAAATGTTCGCAAAAAAACTTGTTCGTTTCATGAACAGTGAATACTCAACACAACTGAATGCATCCCGAATAAAAGTTCTTCAAGCACAAGATGATGCAGTGAATTCCATGAAGGACGCTGCTAGAACGGCTCTTTCAGATATCTCAAACGACAAGAAAGTATACAGAAAACTCGTCAAAGACATGATGATTCAGGTATTTGAAGCATAATCATATAATAATGTTCATCCAAATTTAGTTTTTTGCGCAAAACACAAAATCTTCTCATGTTTTTGTTGTACATGTTTTAGGGTTTACTACGCTTGAGGGAACCATCTGTGCTAATAAGATGCAGAGAGAGTGATCGTAAGTTAGTTGAGTCCTTGGTAGAGGAAGCCAAAAAAGAATATTCAGAGAAAGCAAGTGTGCAAGCTCCTAAGATTACCCTTGATGATCGTGTTTATCTCCCACCACCACCTAAGAATAATGCTGCCACGGATTCTCTTGAACCCTTTTGGTATCTTCTTTTCTTAGTTGTTACCTATCTTTCATTATAACAAACACCATATGTGCACTTTTTTTCATAGTATTATATATACTAAACCTAACTCTTGTGTGTGCTTAAATGAATCAATAAAGCTCTGGAGGAATAGTTTTGGCCTCAGAGGATGGAAAGATTGTGCTGGAAAACACCCTCGATGCACGGTTGGATGTTATTTTTCGACAGAAACTGCCCGAGGCATGTTCTTGTTAATCTTCAATTTATTTGTTTTGAATTTTTCAATTAAAATTTTAATTTAAGACAATAAATTTATGAATTTCTATTCTTATATAGTATTTTATTTTTTTTTCCTAATTAAGGTGGAATTTAGACTCATATTTAAATTCTTAATCGATTAAAAAGTTATTTGATATATAGATTTATTTGTTCTTGTTGTTATTGGTGTTTTTGCAGATAAGGAAGATGCTGTTAGCTGGAGTTTGAACACAACATGCTGCAGTTTGAAATTGAAGATCAAGTGATCCATTTTTGTTGTTATTTCACTTTGTTTTTCTCTTAGACCAAGTTTTAAATGATTCCCCTGTCTTTTGTTTTGTTGTTGTGATTTTTTTTTTTTAATAAGCAAAACTAAAGGAATAATATTTCACTCATACTTTCGAGAGTAACAAAATTGATCAAATTTTTACTTAAAATAATGTTATACGCAATTTTATCATTTTGAGCATTTAGTTTATTTTCTGTACGACTGTTTTTGATTTATGAAATAATTTAACCACGACAATAATATCATATAGACATACTAATTAAGTGCAATAATGTATAACATAAACGGTTATTTTATGCAATGCTTGATTTTTAACATTCAATATAATTAATAATGAACAAAATATAAAAATGTTTATTTTAAGATTAAAAAATTAATTTCCACTTCAATTTTTTTGTTCAAGATAAATAAATATAATAAGATGGCTAGAAAAGCTATACATTTAATTATAGAACCATTTATATACTATCCTATAGCATTGAGCAATATGACCATTTTTCCTTGTAATTAATCACATTTTCATACAATATAAGAGTTAATCATGCTTTTTCAATCACAATGTCAAAGAAAAAATAGAAAATCATCACCATCACCAATAAAATACCATTATTTCCTTCCCATCCACATCCCATGTCCATATATAGGGCTGGACAAAATAAACTAAACTGTACTGCACTACCAAAAACTGTACTGAACTAAAAAACTGTTTGCATGAACTTAACTGAACTGTTATTCTTAAAAATAAATTGGACTGAACTGCACTGCACTGCACTATAATATAAATTGAACTGAAATGTTATAAACTAAACTATTTTATGAACTGCACTACGTCAGAACTGAACTGCACTATTTTTGGACTGAACTACACTAATTTTTAACTTAACTACACTGTTTTTGAACCATTTTTTAATCGAATTGCACTGATTTTGAATAAACTTCACTCTTTTTGAACTGAATTGTACTATTTTTAAACCGGATTGCATTGATTTTGAATTGAATTGTACTATTTTTGAACTGAATTACACTATTTTGAATTGAATTGCACTAATTACATATGATTGTACTACGCAATAATAATCTAAAGTTTATAATTTGAAAATGCTTATAAAATAATACTTGAAATATGCATCATACTTCAATACACCAATTAACATTTTTATATTTTTTTATTTATATTAAAGTTTTTCGTAACTTAAAATGTAATTAAAATATTAAAATTAATATAATAAATATAAATATCGGTATTAACTTATTTTTTATATTTTAAAATCTTATGTAATATTACTTTTTAGTTTTACGATGTTTATTATGTTGCGTAAAAATTTTTAAAAGGATTTATTTTAGAAAATTCTCAAAATTAATATATTTTTTAACATTTGTATTCATTAATATTTGTGTGAAAAATGTTATAGAAATTTTATGAAGTTCTAAAATTAATATTTTAAGAATTTTTTAAAATAAATTCTCTTTAAAAAAGTTGATGTCACATAATAAATATTTTAAAACTAAAAAATAATATTACATAAGATTATAAAATAAAAAATAGCATAGTACCAATATTTATATTTATTATACTAATTTCAATATTTAAGTTACAAAAAACTTTAATATAAATAAAAAATTATAAAAATGTTAGCTGTCACAGAATTTAATTTTTAAAAATAATTTCTATAAAATCATAACATAAAAATAACATTACATAGTAAAATTCATTCAAATTAATTATAAATATTTTATATTTTTCTCAAATAAAGAGTAAAGAAAAAAATTAAGACAAAATAAAATAAAAATTTCAATATGAAAGAGAAAGAATAGAAGGTAAGATATAAAACACATAAGTCCAATTCTTATCATAATACTAATATTTTATTTGAGGTATTTTGCTATTTCAATCTACTATAGTTCAATAGTTAACTTAGTTAACTAAGTTAACTTAACATAAGTTTAGTTTTTTAAAACTGAACTATTTTATAATACAATTCAATTATTATTATGAATAGTTTAGTATATTTTAATTTAATATAGTACAATTAACTATAGTTTAGTATAGTTTAGTAAATTATGCCCAGCCCTATCCATATATAATAATTCTCGTATCACATTTTTATAATCTCTCTTATTAACTACTTGGGAAAAAAATAACAATCAACATTTTTTTTATTAATTTTAATAATAGAAAGTAATAGAATAATAATTAAAAACTTGAAAATAATTCATTAAGAGTCAGACATAAATATAAATTATAGTGATTTTTACAATACAAATATTAATATAATACTGTATATAAAAATATTATCATTTAAATGCTAACTTTGGGTGACATTATACTAATAGAAAATTAAACTATGATTAATATAGTTATAATAAATTATAAATGTACTAAAAATAACACATTTTTATTTATAAAAAAAATCCAGAGGTTTTTTTTAAGTAATCGACATTTATTCTTTAACAAAAACTGATTAAGACTACTGATTTAACTTAAAGCTAAAACATATACGATTTTTGTATTCGTTTTTTAAATTACAAAATACATTTGCTTACACAATATTATTTCAAAATTTATTTTGTTAGTATACATTTCTTGTAAATGAATTAAATGTAATTTTATAATGTATGTTATCACATGAAAGTATTAGTTATATGAAACTTAGTTTCTACCAAATTTAAAAGAAAAAATCAATAAAATTAAACTAAAGAAAATAAAACCAATAAGAAAAGTTAAAAAACGAACGAGAATGTCTATGTGGAAAAATAAGGACGGTAGAATAAATATGAAATTAGAGGGAGAATAAAGGATAAAGTGGTGTTATTTCTTTTAAGAAATTTAGAGGTGAAGTAAAGAGGTTTAAACTTTGTTCACATCTGAAAATGAATTTGGGGAGAGTAAATAAAAGGGTTTGAAATGATAAAGAGGATATTATGGTATTGTTTATTTTGAGACCGAGAGGTGAAAGTAAATGAATTTGAAGAAAAAGTATGTGAAAGTTTGTGAGATATTTGATAAAAAAATAGAAGAGTTAATCATGTTTTAAATCTTTAGTAAATTTGAGAACTTTCAATCCTATTGGAGTTTGATGGTCTACTATTGAATATGGAATGAATCTAAATTTTGATGTGAATTGTAATATAGTTACTGAGTGAGTGGCATTGTTATTATTTTGTCATATCACATTGTTTACTTTGTTGACTTGTCGTCACATGTAATTGTATTTATTATTTATTTTATAATTATAATTTTATACTTTATGATTAATTTTAAACTTTTGTAATTTTATAGTCATATTGTTATATTGTCATTTCGTCATATTGGCATGTCGTCATGACGTTATATAATAATATCGTTACATCATTATATTGTTATATCATTATATCATCATAATGTTATATCGTCATATTGTTATATTGTCACATCGTATATTGTTATGTTGTCATATATTCATATCGTTATATTGTTATATCGAGTTATCATTATATCGTCGTATTGTTATATCGTCAATATCATCATATTGTTATATCGTTATATTATCATATTGTTATATCGTGTCATCGTTATATTGTTATATCATCATATTGTGATATTGTTATACCATAACATGCATTAGGGAGTGATGTTTGATGCAATTGTTTGTAGTATTGCTGGTTTTTGATAGGGTTATCAAGTTTGTAGTGCTTTAGAGTTTAGGATTGTTAAGATGCATTTAAAATCTTGTAAACTCTATTTGATATAGTCAAAATCTTCTAGCTAAGTTTGCTATAAAAAAAAATTAGAATCTATGTTTCTTGTATTATTCTTTCTTATAATTGTTTATATTTTGAGTACTAATTAGATCCTTTAATTATACATTATCCATCCCTTCGTTAGTTGGTTATAAAAGATGATGAAAATTGTTTCTGAAAGTGAAAAGGGATAAATTTATAGACACAATCAATTTACCCCTTTTGTGTGAATATTAGTCACATCTATCTATTTTAACATAAGATAATGTGAATTTTATAAAAAGTTATATTTCAATCTTCTATCATGGTAAATAGGTAAATAAAACACATATTAAAAGTAAATTGGTAATTACATTTTTCATCTCCTCAAACTGCCTTATCGTAGGATAGATAAAATTTCATATCTCTCCCTCCGATGTCCACAAATTTTTTAAAAGAAAAAAATATGTTATCTTCATTTATTCTTTATCAAATAGTAAATATTATGAAAGTAACATAACAATATAAAAAGAAATTAAAAAGAGAAAATATATAATATATCATCATAACAAGAAAAAAATTTATCTGTTTCTTTGATTCCAAAAAATTAATGTTTTATAGTAAGTAGTTTAAGCCGGTGTTTGATTGAGAGATAATGAAGTGGATGAAAAAACTAAAATTTAAATATTATTTTGTTTGACAAAAAACGAACAAAGGTAAATGGAGGGAAGAAAAAATCCATTTTTATTATTTTCTCTCTCTCTTATCTTCTAATATTAAGATTAATTTAGAGAAGAGATAATTAATTAAAAATATTTTTGAATACACAAAATATAAAGTATCACATGTTAATTTTCAATAATAGAACTAATTTTAATTTTAAATATAGTGATTCAATATATATATTATAATAAAAATATGTATTTTAATAAAATAATTTTATTATTATTTTTTAAATATATTTATCATTTAATAAAATTTTAAACAGATTGTTTCATGGACTTAGAATTTGACTCCACCTGATCCTACTTAGATTGTAAACTTAAAGGTCAAGTAGAAACTGACTCCATTAAGTTATAAATTTTTCTTTCCAATGATTGTGTTTGTAATAAAGATTTGAATAATTATAAGAAATTCAAATCTATTACATTTGAATCAGGACTTGCAGTTGTTTTTTTTTTTGTTTTAAAATATTTTATTTAAATAAAATAATTGAAATATTTTATATTTATATTTTTATTTAAATCAAAAAAATAACTTTATTTTTCAACATATTTTTTTTAAATTCGGAAAATATTAGTCAAATTTTAATATTATTGAGTAATTCAAAATTTTAATATATAATTATATTATGTATTATATATATATAACAATTCATTTTACTCTAAAAATATTAAATAAATGAATTAAACTAGAGGGGCAATGCTATTGGGTCAGCCCGATTGATAAGTGAAGTAAAATATGGGCCGTCATGACAATAATTAGGGCCCATTAATAATAGCATTCTTCCCCAATATATATGTTTCATGCCTAAACCCAAAATTGTTTGGCTGCCGCCTCTTCTTCTTCAACGTGTACCTTCTCTCTTCAACCCTAGCTTAGGGTTTATGTTCTAAAACCCTCTCTAGGATCGAAATCCTATTCCAGGTTTTATTCTTCTTCCATTTTCCTCTCTTTTTCTTTCCATGCCGTAACACTAGTTTTAACTTAGGATTTACACTCCTGGTTTTTATGTAGTTGTTAACTGTTTGCTTGTAACTTGTGCTTGTTACGGTGATCAACGCTTTAGTGTAACTTTTCCAGAAAAGAAAAAACGTTTACTTCGTTCGGTCAATGTTTACAAGTGTTCCATGCTTCTTCTTTTTTGACCTTTGTCCGTTCATTACACTAACGTTTGGTGTTTTTTACAGGTTTATCGGAGCAAAGCAAAAAAATGCTTGTGTTGTTTGAAACTCCTGCGGGGTTTGCCCTGTTTAAAGTTCTGGATGAAGGCAAGCTTTCAAAAGTTGAGGTATGCATTCCTCATTTTTGTCGTGAAAATTTAAAGCATGCTTCGCTTGATTATTTTTGTAGAACGTTTTCTGTTGGATTTTCTTTATTTTCTTAGTTTACTTGTAAGCTTCTGAAGGGGAAATGCATTTTTCTTTGTCATAATTATTGAAACTATTACATCTTTAGAAATTTCTGAAGCGGAAATTAGATTAAACTTGAAAGATTAGTACAGTTAGTATGTTACTTTAACGAAATGCCTTACATGAAACTATTGCTGAGATCCACATTTTTTAATCATTTTCCTGCTCTTTATTCTTACTTGCTCTTTCATGCATTTGAAATTTGGAACGTAGTTGAGTTTGTATTATTATTAATATGTTATTTCGTTTGTTTTTATTTCTCACGTTCTGTAGTTTTGATCAATCGGTTTAATTTATACTTGTTTGTTAACGTAGGACTTGTGGAAGGACTTTTCCAGCGCGGACACTGCTAGACAGGTTTTCCTTTTTCTGCCTTTCTTGTCACCTATTTTTTCCCTGGCTATTATTTGCTGATGGTATCAATGAGACAGTGAAAACTGTGTTCAATCTATTTATACGAATCCAGTTTTTATTTTCCGGTGAAGTTTTTTAATTGCTTGTGAAGCTAATATAAATTTCTGCAAATATAGGTGGTCAAGTTGAAAGCATTTTCTAAATTCGAAAACACTTCAGAAGCTCTAGAGGCAGCCACTTTATTAATTGATGGAAAAGCAAGCAAGGGCCTGCGCAAGTTCTTGCGTGTTCATTGTGAAAATGAAACACTGGGTGTGGCTGATTCGAAACTTGGGAATGTGATTAAAGAGAAATTGGTGGGCCACCTTATTTCCCATTAGAATATGTGATATGATAATTTATGTTCCACTCAATTAATTGGTAAACTAATATGTTTTGTTGATCCTTTCAGAAAATCGACTGTATTCACAATAATGCAGTCATGGAGTTGATGAGAGGTGTCAGAAACCAGTTAACTGAACTCATATCTGGTCTTGCTGTTCAAGACATGGCTCCAATGAGCTTGGGTTTATCCCATAGCTTATCCAGATACAAGTTGAAGTTTAGTGCAGATAAGGTGTATTTTCTGTTGACTTTATGGTTATAAGGACTTGAGGTTATAATTGATCTTGTACCATTTTTAATTATGTTTTCCTATTAAGTATATTGACATCCTCTAGATTTTTCATATGTAGAAGTTATGTCCTAGTCTGCTATTCATCAAAGAATTCTCCCCAATTATTGTTACTGATTGGTAGGAATGAGGATATAATGATAGTGTTCTTAGGGCTGTGAAGCTTTTGTTAATCATATCATGCGAGGAAAGTAACATTGTTAAAGTATGGGAACATTACACACGTTCTCTTTGGACTTTTTTTCCTGGAAATGTACATAATCCCTTACTTTTAATGGTTACCAAATCCTCACAGGAGTGCACAGTTTATTAAATTTTGAACAATTTCCGGCTTTAATGTGTGGACAGAGAGATTGGTATAGTGTGGAGTGATGAATTCTTGCGGGTGTTAATTGTAATTTCTCTTAGAATGTGTTTGTTTTAACTTAACAGTTTAATTTTTTTTATCTCGTAACTAATTCCAGTGTTTTTGTCCTGATATTTCTATTTAAACTCTATTACATCCTAAATTTTAAGAATAAAGTATGTCCCAATCAAGACCTATCTTTGCCACAAATTATGTCTTTAGATTTTATAGTTTGCTTGTTGTCTCTCTCGCTCATGCTATTTCCGATCAATGACCTTATTTTTTAGGGTTTCATATCTTTAGGTGGTTTCACTGGCTGCTTATTTTACATGTCTGAATAACTGTTACCTTAGTAGCAATTTAAGCATTTCATCTTAAAGAGTCCTTTAGAGTTGGAATAAGATGAATCTTTGCCTTTCAGATGTCGATTGTACAAACAAGATTTTGTCTAGTGTGACAAACTTATTTTGGTTATGCAAATTTTTACATTTGCAAATGATTTTTTATTGTGTAACTCTGCTGACTTCGAGATGTTTGTTTAGGTGGATACCATGATTGTTCAAGCTATTGGTTTACTTGACGATCTTGATAAAGAGTTGAATACATATGCCATGAGGGTTCGTGAATGGTATGGTTGGCATTTCCCTGAACTTACTAAAATAATACAAGATAACATCCAATATGCAAGGGCAGTCAAGTTGATGGGTGATCGTGTTAATGCTGCTGAGCTTGATTTCTCTGAGGTATAATCATGATCTCTAAGTTAATTGCTGCCAATTTATTTTTTGTACTTAAGCCAATATGTTCACAATCATATGTAATGTTCAACTTTTACGCCATTTGTGAACACTTTAGGCATCCTTCTTTATGTGAGAAATGATGTTTCTATTTTTAACTATGTTTCTTGATAAATTTTAATTATTTTCTTTTGTTTTGTCCCAGATTTTGTCTGAGGAAGTGGAGGCAGAACTTAAGGAGGCATCTGTAATATCTATGGGAACCGAAATCGGGGAGCTTGATTTAGCAAATATTAGGGAACTCTGTGATCAGGTTTTGGCTCTTTCGGAATACAGGGCACAACTCTATGATTATCTAAAGAGTAGGATGAACACCATTGCACCCAATTTGACTGCGATGGTTGGGGAGCTTGTTGGTGCTCGCCTCATTGCCCATGGTGGTAGCTTATTAAATCTTGCCAAGCAGCCTGGTAGCACTGTGCAGATTCTTGGTGCTGAGAAGGCTCTTTTCAGGGCTCTGAAGACTAAGCATGCTACTCCCAAGTATGGTCTTATATACCATGCATCCTTGATTGGTCAGGCAGCTGCAAAGTTCAAGGGCAAAATTTCTCGGTCACTTGCTGCAAAGACAGCATTGGCTATTAGGTGTGACGCACTTGGAGATGGCCAAGACAACACGATGGGATTGGAGAACAGAGCGAAGGTACAATTTATATTTTGTTTATGTATTTATTCTTCCCTTTTTTTTATCCTTTTAAACTTTTAACAAGTTTTTTGTTTAGCTTGAGGCGAGATTGAGGAACCTTGAAGGCAAAGAGTTGGGCCGTTTTGCTGGTTCTGCTAAGGGAAAACCGAAGATAGAAGCTTATGATAAGGACAGAAAGAAAGGAGCGGGAGGACTGATAACGCCGGCTAAGGTCTGTTTCTTGTTCTTTTTGGTTTTGCTAATACTTTACATTTATTGTTCTGTTTATGCTGATTGTTGTTTACTTGTAGACATATAATACTGCGGCTGATTCTGTTATTGGGCAAATCAATTCTGCCATGGATGAGGATACACAAGAGGCTTCTGTTGCTGATAAAAAGAAAGAAAAGAAGGAAAAGAAGAAAAAGAAGGGTAATAAAAATGAAGAGGATGCAACTGCTCAAGCTGATGGAAATGTTGCTGAGGAGGCAGAACCTGAAGTTGTGAAGAAAGAAAAGAAGAAGAAAAGGAAGGAGGCTAGTGAGAGTGCTGAGGTGCAGAATGGGAATGAGGAGTCGAATGCAGGAGAGAAGAAGAAAAAGAGGAAAAAGCAGGCAGAGCAAGAAGAATCTGCTGAAATGCCAAGCAAGAAGAAAGGGAAAAAAAAGAAAACTGAGGACTAAAGTGTAATAGCGGTGTAGTCATCTGTGGTGAATGACAACCATTTTTGTATACTTCTGGCAGGTCGGTAGTTTGTTCGGTAAAATTTTTGTTTTCATTTTTATGCAACTTGTAGCCTTATATACATCCTTATTATTTTTTAATGGGATACATTCCTTTTTTCCGGACTTGAGTGGATAATTTGATGCAATTATGTTTGTGAATCATCGAAGATGGTGTAATGCTATTTTCACATAGTCGCTCCTTTCTGTGGTAGGTTATATGTGCAGGGCTTCTTACAGCATCTTTGGTTTTGCTATCCCAAAATCTTAACTAGCTTGTTCATACAGAGGTTTTTGGTTTTACTTCAGTTACCGCTCCTATATTTTTATCTTTCTTAAATTCTCTAATGAATGTTTGGATATTGTTCTTTTCGAACGATTCATAATTAACCACCTACTCTTTTACTCATATTATCAACATATAAAACTTCAATTAAAAATGTTTTTCACCGTAACAAAATCAAGACAATTATTTAAAAATTTTTATTCACAAATCTTAGTTGTAAGATACATGAAACCTAAAATATCATTTAATGAAAGTTTGTTTTAGTGTAACGGTACATGTTTAATTTATTACGGGACACTGCTTATAGAATAATTAACTAATCTAGTGCTGTCATGTTTCTATGTTTCTTTGGGTTGAAAAAAATGTAATATGGTTTTATCTTGGTGACAGCAACGAAGAAATATCAGAAGGTATCTTATCGATTTTGCTTTATTTTATATGTAACTCAAATTTTATATCCTTTTGGTAATAATTTTGTTACCTCAAATTATAATTTTTTTATCTTTTACCATTCTTTTGCATCATATTATTTCATTTTATATTTTACATATAAATTTCTAGCTGGAAGAATTTATAGTTTATTTATTATTTACACATACACATAATTCTGTTATTTCCATAATTGTATTTTTTTAATAATTGTTACTTTGAAGCATTTCTAATTTATTTTATGCGATATAAATCAAGAAAGAATTTTGTAATTAAGGATTTTCCAATTTATTTAACTTTCTTAGCATTCTAATAATTGAACTAAATCAAGAAAAGAGTAGTTAGGAAATCCTTGAAGTATATAATATATTCTATTTAGTTTTTTTATATAAATTTATTACTTAAAGAATTTCATAATTTATACATTAATTTTCTAACTTTTTTTTAATCACAATAATTAAAATTTAAAGGATGTAAAAGAATGAAAATAATGGCTAGTTGAACTAATAATTATGTTGCCATTCTTTTCATATTTAATTATCATATATAATGAAACTTTGCATAACCTAGAAAAGGTGCATGCAATCAAGCTGCAACATGGTTTTAAATTTAAACGTGGATGATGCATGTTAATCATTTAATTCTAATCGCAGAAATTTTATGATCACTGGCATGAAGCTCTTTTTTGAAGCATCACTGTGTGAGAATCTGGACATTGTAAAAAACAAAGAAAAAAAAAGAAGAAAGAAAAGACATGTTAAAGGATAAATATGAGATTAGATATCTATAAATGATTTAAGGGTAACTTGATAACAAATGATATAATAGGTCTAAGTAAATTTAACAACTTTCCCTATAATAAATTTTAATATAAGTTATATAAACTTTGTTCTTCCTATATTTGTAATATTTGTTTTTTTATTTGTTTTTACTCAACGTGATATTTTAGAATACTTATTTTTAAAATGATGTTTTGTTAATATAGTTATTCATTTTTAATGTGTTTATTGTTTAATCTAAAACAAAATGAGATGACTAACGGTTATATTAATTTAACATAGGGATCGCATTAAATTATTTAAAAAATATAAAAAATCAAATTGAGAAAAATAGAAATAAAAATAAAAAGACTATAAATGAAGAATCACAAATGCTTTTAGGTCATATAAATTTAAAATTAAAAATTGACTTATACATTAAAAATTATCTCTATTTATATAAAATTTGATTTATTTATAATTGAGGTGGAATCTAACTCTCCTCTTCAATTAAGACAATGGAGTTTAAGTGGAAATGTTTGGTGCGGAACCAATTGAAATGAATAATGTGAAACAAATAGAATAAGATTCTGCAATTTGTATAGTGCTTGATTGTTGACAGAACAACTTAAACAGAGAACTGATGCTTTGGCTTTTCCATGGCAATAATTATCACATTGATGAAACTTCTTTTATTTTTATTAATTTTTTTAATTTGCTGAATTACGTAAAGTGACTTTTGTTCCATTCCAAATGAAAAGCTTAAAACCTCACAATGTCAGGAATATATAAACTGCATCTTTGACTTAATAAAATTCGTGAAGTGCATGGCCACCTAATACACATAAAAAAATGTAAGAATACTTTAGTCTTATAAAAAATATTTAACTTTATACACATTTACTTGAAAAAAATCCCCCTCTAAACCTTTTGTCTTAGAGATTTTCTTGGTTGGAACATTATAACATCCATTATGTAGTCGGAGAAATACTTCTCGACAATTTTTGTTTTTTTCCATTTAGAAGCAAATTCATAATAAAATAGAGAAGGGAAAAAAAAATCTGCGATATTCGATAAAAAGTATATAATTTTCTTTTCTATAGCTTTTATTACAAGGTATTACTATCTGTCATCAATTTTATTTGGTTACATTCGAATAAAAAAATTGTGTTTGGTAAACATTTTATTAATTTGACTATTAGTCTCTGCTCCAAAGCTATTGAATGAAATGAGTATAAGACTATTTGGAGAGAAATCATGCGGAGTTTGAAGACCTTTTAGAGTTATTACTTTTTTAAATATGATTTAATCAACACAATAATGAAAATAATAAATAAATTAAATAGTAAAGAAAATTTTGATATTATGATCTCTATATTAAGAAAACCTTAATTATAATAAGTGGCGGAACTTCTTGTTATTAGAGAAGCTTTGGCCCCAATTTCTTTTAATGTATGGTATTTTTAAAAAAATTATATATTTGTTTCTATAAATTTTAACTTCCCTTTTATATTCACTATTTTATTTTTTATTTTGTCCTTTTCTTTACTAATTTTTTTTTAATAACCATATTAGTTTTAAAAATGGATTGTTAAGTGATTACTAGAATGCTATTTCTCACAAAATAATAAGTTCAACAACAGTAAGATGTAAACGACAAAACACACACACACACACACACATATATATATATATATATATATATATATATATATATATATATATATATATATATATCATCTACAATTAGATATAAAAAAATATTAAAAGGAAAATATCACGCTATTAAAAAAAAGACAATTTTTAACAATTCAATATATCAATATTTTAATTATATATTTTTTTATACTTTAATATAAATTATTAATATATTATTATATTATTAGAATAAATTGTAAAATATTTACATACTATGAGAGTATAATTTTTGTCTCTCAACATCGGGGTCCACCAAAAAATATCCTTTATTTGTTTGAGACTGAATTAGCCATGACACAACCTTTGAAAAAAAAAAGAATTGAAGACAAGCATTCTCTTTATGTTTCTCCTTTCTTCAAAGTTTGAATTTTCCTAGTCATCTGTGTTTTTCGTTCCTGCTTTTGATTTTCTCTCCTTCTTTTCCTTCTGGTTTTTTCACCCCTGCTTTGTTTCTTCTTTTCAGAACTCACTTTCACTTATCGTAATTTGACAAAAAAATATCTTACTAAAGTAGACGGTCTCAGTTTCAAGACGTAATTTTTCCTTTTCTTTTTTCGATTTCCTCTCTAATTTTGGATGTTACTTCATATCTACAAATAATAGAAGGTGCATGCAGTAGGAGGAGTGTGGTAGAAAGAAGAAAGAGAGACATGACAAAGATACTGTTTTTTGTTTCCTTCGTATGGTTCCGCATGATGACTTGTTCATCGTTCAGTGACATGGATGCGTTGCTGAAGATGAAGGACTCCATGAAGGGACACAAAGCCAAAGACGATGCGCTCAGCGACTGGAAGTTTTCCGCCTCGCTTTCCGCGCACTGTTCATTTTCTGGCGTCGAATGCGACCAAGACCTTCGAGTCGTTGCCATCAACGTCTCCTCCGTTTCACTCTTCGGCCACCTTCCGCCGGAGATTGGACAGTTCGACAAACTCCAAAACCTAACCATCTCGCAGGACAACCTCACCGGCGAGCTCCCCAAGGAGCTTGCTGCCCTCACTTCCCTCAAGCTCCTCAACATCTCTCACAACACCTTCTCCGGCAATTTCCCCGGCCAAATCGTTCTTCCCATGACCCAACTCGAGGCCCTCGACGCCTACGACAACAACTTCACCGGACCGCTTCCGGTGGAATTCGTGAAACTGGAGAAACTCCGCTACCTCAAGCTCGACGGAAATTACTTTTCCGGCAGCATACCGGAGAGTTACTCGGAGTTTGAGAGCTTGGAGTTTTTGAGCTTAAGCACCAACAGTTTGTCGGGGAAGATTCCCAAGAGTTTGTCTCGGTTGAAGACGCTGAAGTATCTAAAACTCGGATACAACAACGCTTACGAAGGTGGGATCCCGCCGGAGTTCGGAGCCATGGAATCACTGAAATACCTTGACCTCTCTAGCTGCAACCTCAGCAGCGAGATTCCACCGAGTCTGAGTAGTTTGAAGAACCTGGAGACGTTGTTCTTGCAGATGAACAACCTCACAGGAACCATTCCGTCGGAACTCTCTGCGATGACGAGCCTCTTGTATCTGGATTTTTCCTTCAACGGCCTCACCGAAGGAATCCCGGACAGCTTCTCTCAGCTCAGAAACCTCACTCTACTGAACTTGTTTCACAACGACCTATACGGCATTGTTCCGTCCTTCGTCGGCGAGCTTCCGAAGCTGGAAACGCTGCAGCTCTGGGAGAACAACTTCTCCGCCGCGCTTCCTCAAAACCTGGGCCAAAACAGTAAGTTAAAATTCTTCGACGTCACGAGCAATCATTTCACTGGGTTGATCCCTCCGGGTTTGTGCAAGAGTGGGAGGTTACAAACCTTCGTCATCACCGATAACTTCTTCCACGGTCCAATCCCCGATGACATTGGAAACTGCAAGTCTCTCCTCAAGATCAGAGCCTCCAATAACTACCTTAGCGGCGTCATTCCGTCGGGAATTTTCAAACTGCCATCCGTCGCTATAATCGAGCTCGCCAACAACCGTTTCAACGGCGAACTGCCTCCCGAGATTTCCGGCGACTCTCTCGGGATTCTCACGCTTTCCAACAACTTACTGACGGGGAGAATTCCACCGGCGTTGAAGAACTTGAGGGCGCTGCAGACACTCTCACTCGACGCCAACGAGTTGGTCGGAGAAATCCCGGCGGGGGTTTTTGTCTCACCGGTGCTGACCACCGTCAACATAAGCGGCAACAATCTCACGGGCGCAATCCCCACGATGCTGATTGACTGTGTTTCACTCCATTTTATTGACCTCAGCAGGAACATGCTGGTCGGGGAGATTCCCAAGGGCATAAAGAAGCTCACAAGCTTGGGCCTTTTGAATGTTTCTAGAAACCATTTGACAGGGCGAGTCCCTGAGGAGATTGGGTTGATGAGTAGCTTGGTGACGGTGGACTTCTCCTTCAACAATTTCAACGGCAAGCTTCCTACTGGGGGGCAGTTTTCGGCGTTCACCGATAACGCCTTTGCCGGGAACCCCAACCTCTCTCTCAGTCAAGGATCCTCCATGAACAATGTGGGAGCAGCGGCTGCTCCCACACCCATCACATTTCTACATGTAGTATCTGTGGCTATAAATTATCTACATCTATATTATTACAAAATGTAATCATGTATCGTAATGAAGACATTAAATTTGATCGCTTTTATTTTTTCTTTCTTGTTCATTGATTATATAACTATTTTTTAAATATTTTTACTTGTTTTAATTCCTGAAATCTTTCTCATTATCTACTCCTTGTGTATATTTTATCGTATATTTGTATTTGTTTTAAGAAAAAAAAATGATATTTCAGTATATATTAGCATGTCAAATGGACCTCATGGACCAACTTGCTGGTCCGACTATAATCAAGCATGACTATAATCAAGCATGTTGGGTTAACTTTTCGAACTTATCATTTGATCGTTGGGAATAGTTTAAGTGTGAGTTAAAGTTTCACATTAGATAGAAAAGAAAAAGTTAAACACTATATAAGATTAAAGACCTATAATACCATTGCCTTAAGATTTTGGTATAAAAGTGGTGTCAAATACTTTATATGTGTAAGACTAATGTTATATAACCATATGGAACCACAATCTCCCAATGTTTATAACCATAACCCATATGACGTCCCAATGTCTAAAACCATTAACTCATATGACGTAAAAATACAATCCAAGAATGGTATCAGAGCCGATGGTTCAGAATGACTGACCGCATAACCATAACACAAAAAGGGGTCACTGAAGTGACTTGAAGTGACTGACCGCATAAACACAACCAAAAAGGGGTCACTCATACACCTAAAGGGAAATAGCTCGATTTGTCTAGTCCACCAACCCGTCGAGTTATAGGTGAGTCAGCTCGTCAACCCGCAATTTCGCGAATAATGAAAAGCCATTTAGTAAGAGAAATAAGACGCAGACGAGAGAGACAAATATGTAGGCGAAAGAGACAAACGCAAGCAAACCCATACCACAACATCCACCTCACATACCCGCGACGCGACGACAAGTCCCATCTTCTCAAATCAGAGGTTAGGGCCAGAGGTTTCGGCCACTATTGGTTCGTTTCTCTCCCTCATTTTATTTCGATTTCGATTCTTCCTGTTTCGACTTCAATTCCTCCTCTTTCGATTTTGGTTCCTCTTCTGGTGTGAAATGGCTTAGTGAATCAAGACTGAGAATTTGATTTGGTTTAATCTATTGTTTGAGATTGAGATTGATTTTGTATTTGGTTCAATTTGTGGTTTAGTTGAGATTCAGATTCCCTGATCTTATAATTGTGTACTTCGTTTATGCACTTGAATATTTTTGCACTAATTTTGTCTATGAAATTAGGGTTACTTTACTTGATTGTATACCATTATCTTTTTAGGGTTACTTCGTTCAGATGCGAGACGAGTTCCAATCTTCAACCCGTTTTTTAAGTTATGGGCCGGCGTATTTTGACACTCCTAATGTATATGTTCTCAAGTGACAACTTTCCTTTCCAAATTCTCTTTCTCTTTCTCTTTTATCTCCTTATTCTGACTTTCTACTTAATTTATACTAAACATTTCATCAAATATTTTCATTTAATTTACAACAAATATTTCATCAAAATTCAGAAGAAAAATAACATACGAATTTATCGATAGAATTATCGAAAAATTATCGATAGAATTATCAAAAAAATTTAAAAATACAATTACTAATGAATTTACCAACTAATTTATGAATTTTCAAAAAAATTGATTTTCGACAAATTTACAAACAAATAAAAAAAATCATTGACGACATATTTATAAAGTCTATATAATACTACCAATTTTTGCTTTTATTTCACCTTCCCCCGTTTGCCTTGTTTTTATTTTCTTTAACAAGGTTTAATTGTACAGTCTAAATTTAATAGCACCATTTCCTCACAATTTTTATCGCACGACCATTTTGTATATTTATTTTTATGAATATAATAGAACAAGTAATGTATTATGTGATTTTTCGTAGCTGATTTTTAATTATGACTTGATTATGATTAGATCATTTTTGTTAGTAATTATGTCTCGCAATTATAATTAGATCATTTTTTAAGTCTTAAACTTCTTTTTTAAATAGGTATACAAGACAATATAGTTGTTTATCATGTAACAATGAAATGAAAGCTTGTGAAGACTTTTGAATAAACCTACGCACATTAATAAAATGGAAGATGAATATTTTGCAGATAATATGATTATTTACATTGAAATAAAAATAGCTGAAAATTTTAATTATATTCAATTATTTATGAATTCAAAAATATGAAAAGTGATAGGTAATCCTTTTGACACTACAAAAAAAAAAAAAATAAACACTACAAAAAAAAAATAATAAAGGTTTATTAATTGAGGTTATAATAACCTTGACTAAGACATAAAAATAATGGAGGTTTTAGAAACCCTCCTTTAAGTATCATGTATTTTCAAGAAATCCCCAATAAAATTTAGATTTCCAATTTATTATTTTTATTTTCGCTTAAAAACCCTAAAAGCAGTTTTGGCTCTTGTTCGCCCTCATTCCCTCATCTCTGCGTGCCTTTCAACATTCTTCTCTCTGATTTCATATATGATTTCTTCTCTCTGATTTTATTTATCTGATTTCATATCTCAATGTCTAGGAGGAAGATGAAGCATTGTTCTCCTTGCTTTCAATCTCGTGTCACTGCTCTTTCAATTTCATCTCATTCAATTTCGTTTTCCCTCTCTCGCTAAGAGAAACTTGTGTTACTGGTGCTGGTGATGAGTTGTAATGTTAGATTATCACACTTTGCATAAAATCTTCTCCTAAAACCCCCGATTGATTAGTTGTAAATGTAAATCCTTTGTGAACACTAACCTAAATAAAGAACTCGTGTGGTTCAGAGACGAAAATCAAGTAAAGGTTTGTCAAGCTAAAGATTAATATGTGATTTTAAAACCCCAGACAAGTTGCGTTTTCTCAAGGGTCGTCAAAAACTTCCAATAATCTATTAGTTACGCTGGTTCTTCAGGTAAGTTGCAATCCTACTAAAAACAATTATTTTTATAGTGAAATATGTGTTATTTCTTTATAATTATAAATATACTAAATTATGTACATTTTTATTAAATTAATAATAATAATATTAAATGTATAAATTTAAATATATTATTTTGATTCTATAACAAATTTTGGTTAAAACCAGCCCGCTGTATGTTTGTTTCCCATAAGTTCATTAAATTTACAAATTTTGATGTCGTATTTTATTTCAATTAGTTTGGTTGACATAATAATTCCAAATATTAGGAAATATTTTTCTAAATTCATGACGTGTACAAATTTTGATGTCGTATTTTATTTCAATTTCAATTAGTTTGGTTGACATAATAATTCCAAATATTAGAAAATATTTTGGGTAAGAGCGAAAAATTATCTAACACTTCTAAATACTTAATTATGAGAAAATCAGTTTTACACGGTAAAGTTAAACAAAAATATAATATATCGTAAGTACTAGATCTAACACTCTAATTATATGAAAATATTAAGTCTTTGGGAATGACCAACAATACAAAAATAAATAAATAAAATTTTATTTAAATATGAAACAATATATAAAATTCTAACATTAAATTCTTTTAATGAACCTTTCTTTTATAGTGGTCTTTGCATTTCATGGTCAACTAAATACTTCACTACACCAAGTAAATAAAGTAATGCCTGATTATTTGAACATTTACATCGTTATTTGTATCCCTTACTCGTTTGTTTAATTATGGATGAAAATGAGGCATTAACACATTTACATAAGTGTTCGTATTCCCTTGATAGTTTATTTAAGTGTAAGATGAGTTGAGGGTAAGATCTTTATTTTATATTTTATCAAACTCCCATTTCGTAGCTGCCTCACAGCTACTTATTTATGTGGGCGCTATAAATGTTTTAATAATATTTGCTGTGATGTTTATGAATGGTTCGGACTATTACCAAAATTTTCGTGTTTGGACCGTTGGGGATGGAATTACTTTGATGGTTTGTACCAGTATCTTTCTTTCACAAATAACTACTATTCTAGAGACATCATGGCACGGAATTTTTTGGACGACAAGACCCAATCAGATTTTAGAGCAAGATTTGATAAGTACTAGTCAACAAATTGGAATTCATTTATCAATAGATTTTTTTCTTCCATTTGAACTAATTTCAATAATTCTTTTAGTTGCTTTAATAGGTGCAATTTTCGCATAAATGATGAAAAAAAGAGATGCTAGTTGTTTTGATGGGGAAGACAGAACAAATTAACTTGAGGTATATTAAATTACAAAGTTTCTTTAATTAAACTTTTAACAAGGAAGAATATAACTTAAACTTAAAAAAAATATAATTAATTATGGAATAATTATTCTATAAAAATAGAAATAATATCAAATTATACAATAACATAACATTATATTATTTATTTTTTATTGTAAAAAACTAAATATCAAACCTAATGTGTTTAATTCAAACAAAAAAGTATGCTAATTTATGCGCATAATAAGATCCAGAAGACTCAAATAACATGGATTTTAATAACATTACTAAATAATTATTTGTTATATATATATATATATATATATATATATATATATATATATATATATATATACCTTAATACATCTAAATTTTGTTTTTTATTTTATTTTTTAATATATTTTTTTCAAATAAATATTTCTAAAATTTAATAACAAATTTAAGTAAGAAAATATAAAAAAGGACATTTTAAAATATATTTATAAAAAAGTTATATATTATAACATATCATCAGAATATAAATTGTATGGTAGTTCTCCATTTAACATACTCTCCTCGTTAGTAAGACAATTCAGAAGTTTGCATTGATTTTTAAACTAGTTTCTCATGAATATTTAATGACATGAAATTACATCTTCACAAAAAGTGAATGACTCAACCCTCAATCATAAGCCCAGCCCAATGTACTTTTATCATTTTTTGTCTCTTTTTTTTTCTCTCATTTTTTCTGTAAGGCCCCATTTTATTCCTGCCCTAAAAATTAGTGGGTTGCCCTACAGTATTGGGCCTAAAGGCCGGCCCATAGGATAAAAGCTTCCTTGTTGCCCTAATCTCACACTCACACTCATTCTCACAGATCCAGCAGCCGTCACTCTCCTTACCCCTCACAGAACGCTCTGCTAGGGTTCTGCCTAAGGTTCCTTTCGAGCTAGCTCAGACCAGTTCCTACTCCGCGTAAGTGCCCTTCTAGCTTGTATGTACTTTTCCTTGGCATTAAGTCCAGTCAGGTCTTCGTAACAAATTCCCCTTTGTTCTGTTCCCCCACTGTTTTCCAGCTCCTTAGTAGTTCTCGGGACAGCAGTGCTAGCTACCGTACTACCAGGACTTCCGTTGACCCTTCCTCCAGGTACGGGAAGCTAGACCCTCTTCGTGTGATGTGTTTTGTCTTGTATCGTTGTGAGTTGTGGTTTGCTTGAGTTTGTGTACTGCTATGGGTGTATGAACTGCTTGGAAATCTCTGTTGGGCGTGGGTATGCGTTGTGCAGGTGCGAACAGTGGCGAACACTGATAGTCTCGCCCAGGCGAGCTCGACTCGCCCAGGCGAGATGTGCAGGGGCTCGCCCAGGGTTTTCTGCGCGAGTGGTCGCCCAGGCGACCAGAGTGTGTTTTGAGCGAGCAGACAACTCGCCCAGGCGAGAGGGGTCTCGCCTAAGCGAGATCCCGCATTGCTTTCTTACTCCTTTTGAGCCCTCGCTTAGGCGGAGGAGGACTTGCCTGAGCGAGATTGTCTCGCCTGAGCGAGATCCCTCAGCCTGGGCGAGGTGCTGGGCGAGACAGTGCTGTGTTTTTGGATGTTTGTTGTTCCTGGATGGTTTTTTTTGGTTGGGTATGAATGTATGATGAGTGGTATGTATATAATGGGGTATGAGGTATAAGTAGTATGATTCCTAAATTACAAATGATGGGTTCGGTATGAAAGTTGGCATGATCTCTACATGACTTGTATATGATGAGTTGGTTACATATGTATGTGTGTGAGGCCACAAACTTGGCATGAGTAATAATGAATCTTGGTGGTTGGTAAAGCTTTGGTATGGTTGGCACGAGGAGAAACACCTCCCGCATGATAGAGGATAACGAGTTGGCAATGGTTCAACATATGAGAAATGGAGATTTGTTATGGGTTTTGGGTTAAAACCTCATGTGCAACGTATGTATAAGTCCTTGGTTGTTTATGTGTGCTGGTCCGCGTCAGTGCATAATCCCCTGGGGTCTCTAGGTGAGACTTTCAGGGTTG
>Ga0214544_1002278_pt1 | contig 40503 bp, 16 predicted proteins | sample CNSS3metaG_FD_160074 | JGI IMG/M metagenome (GOLD analysis project Ga0214544, IMG submission 160074) | Root nodule microbial communities from cowpea collected in UCLA plant growth center, Los Angeles, California, USA - CNSS3 | ecosystem: Host-associated > Plants > Roots > Nodule | place: USA...
TTTTATATTTTATTATATATATATATATATATATATATATATATATATATAAAAGTTCATTTTTTTTTCTTTATCAGAAGAGAGTAATTTTGTGAGATTAATTATTTTTCACACATGGATGGATTCTATGCACTCAATATCAGTGAATTGGTGCTGGCCATAGATTGCTTGATTGGACATGCTTACAGATTGGTATTTTTCATCCAATATAAAAAAACAGAACCTACAAATGATAGCTCAATTGTTTGAAGATGTAGATCCAAACAAAAGGATAAATCAATTGTTTAAGTTATGATTACGTGGTTTTCTGTGATAGGTGATATGGTAAGAAATTATAGGCATAATTGCAGTCATGAAAATTATAAAAAAATAAAAATAAAAATCTTCATATTATGGTTTAAATTGTAGTCACAAACTGTTTTTTTATTATTATTTAAAATGTTGATATGAAACTGTAGAATAAAAATGTGATAAACTAATCATACACCCCTGCAAATTTTAAAACGTGAACTGAGGGATTAATTCAGCAGCATGAGAACCATAGCTTTAGAAAACTGATATCCTAAAATAAGCAAATAAAATTACATCATCCCCTTAAATTTTAAGAAATTGAGATCATAATACATTTTGAATTACATAATCTGCATAATATTTTAAGACAAATTCATTTTAGAAGTGCCATGTCTGCATTTTTATGCATAGCCGTGTCTTATTGAGACATGTCCTTAGTATGTGCAACATGAACAAACATGATCTTTAAGTGTTCCACTGCTGATTTTGACCACACCAACCCTAAAACCACAGATTCATTGATGCTTCTCATAATAGTAAAGCATGAACTCAACATCTGCAATTCATGGATGAAACCGGTAGACATAATAATACGATGAATAAAAGTACAAAACCATAGGATTCTCGGATACAAGATGAGAAAAACAGTGTCCATGCACTAAAAAGCTTTCCTACTTCTAAAAGGGTAGTAGTGAATGCGATCTTTATAATTGTCTTAAAAGTAGTTTCCATCATGGTTTTTTGTCTGTTATTAAAACTGCATAAACATAAGAACAAGTGGCGGAACAAAAGTGTTTGAAAACAGAAGAAAAAACAAACACATTCTATAATGAAAATTAGCGGTTACACAAAGGCTATGAGTTGCATTTTACAAACCCCCCAACTATCCAAAGTCAGTTAATCCATGAAGTAGTTAACTTTGAGATTCTTGGGCAAACATGAACCCATGAATCCACTATCCCATTTGCTATCACCTTTACCATTACCATTACCATTACCATTATCACCCCAACAAAGTGTAAAACCTATACCCCCTTCCACCCCACCAAAGTTAACTGTCTCTAAACTGCTTTGAAAAATGTCTTTCAGCCATTTCTCAAACATGCTGTTAGTAAAATTTCCACACCCCACACCAATTTCTTCTATCACCCTCTCCTCTACAGTAAATTTCACCACACTTTCTTTCTTTCCATAAACCTCTTCAAACCACTCTTTCATCTTTGACACTAACATCTCTCCCACCTCCCTCTCCCTCTCTGCACTTTCATTCAACTCAAACCTGTTCTCAATTGACTCAAGAACCCCATTACAGCTCACAGTTTCCCTTGTCAAATCACTTGAAATTGGACTGCTTCCACCAGTTTTCTCATCCTCTTCATCATCAGCTTTCATGTTCAGGTCAAGATTGTTGAAGCTTGAATGCCGACAAAACACTTTCCTGTTCTTAACCTTGGAAAACAAATCCAGCACTTCACCCCTTCTCTTCTCACCCAAACAAGGTGATGAACACTCCAAACCAGGCTTTGTTTCACTTATCTGCAGCACCAACTTCATCACTGACTCCTTATTGCTATGCTCTTCATTGCCCCTGTTGTCACCATTGGTCAATATGAATATTGCACGCCCTGAACTCTCCTCACTCCTACTCAAACTTCCAAAGTTTCCAGTTTCAAACCCGTCTGCAAGAAACTTCCTGAACTGGGCATCCGCAAAATCCAAACTTTCTATCAGAATCACAAGCTTCTCCTGGCTTTTCAATGCTTCAGCCACCCTTTCAGCAAATGGGGTTGCTGAATTTTTCAGCATGTCCAAGTGGAGGAGCGCATCGACTGAGCCGAACACTGATTCTGCAATGGCACGTGCCAACCTTGTTTTCCCAACAGAGTCGGTTCCTTGCAACAACAACCAAGTGGTAGCACATTGCTTTGCAGATTTGGAATCAACCAATGCCTCGGCTATGGAAGGAACTGTCTCAGATTGCCATGGCACATTCTCCTGCAACAGTTTACAAATATGAGCTCGTCGCAGTGTTCTATCAGTAGTTATGATATTTTCCACCGTTTGCCCCGAACCACCGAATGTTGAATTTCCAAGAGCAAGAGTAGTCTTTACTTCGTTACTATTACCTTCCATGCTCTTGAGAGAATCCAAGGCTGTGGATGGCTTTCTCTGAGTCACATCACTGAAATTGAACTCGATGGTGCATGATTGTTGGCGCCTAAACCGAGGGACAATGTTGGAGCTATAAGCCGGTTTGGCTGGTGAATCAGCAAAAGATATTGAACTTGAATCTGCGAAGACACTGCCCTGGTTTGGCCACCAGGGATATGATGAATTGTAAGGGTAGATCTTCGCATTTGAACTCTGATTGCCGTGTAAAGTGTTGCTCCAATGGTTATCAGATTGTTTGCTCTGGTGCAGACAGTGGCATAGTCTGTTCCATTTTCTTTTCAACTGAAGCAACTCATCCTGAAAACATTGAATGTGTAATTTGTTATCATATTTTGCAACTAATAGATTAATCGAATAAGTATGAATTAATAGATTTGTTATATATGATTAAGATTAAAACAAAAAGTATTCGAAATTTTTTTGCTACCTTTTGATGGACTTCAGTGGTATGAGACTGAAGCCATGAAGGCAACAGTTTCTTCTGGCCAGGTTTGAACAACTGAGCTTCTTTTTCATAATTGGAGGCACATTCTTCACAGCAGTTGAGTTTATCCTGCTCCTCCTTGCTGTTACCGAAGAGCTTTGTTTCCAGCATATGAGATGGATTCTGGGAGATTGTCATCTTTGAATCGTGAACACTGAAATTAGTACAGAAGATTCAATGAACATTCAACAATAGTAACCAAAATAGACACTTTTGGGATTTGAACATATTCTGCATCAGAAGCTAGCTTGTGTACTTTGTAATATTCTTGTAACACTTTTTTTTAATCACGTTCTTGCTACCTTCCAAAAGGTTACTGTAAATGATGTTTGAGAAACTGAAATGTTTGGAATAAGGAAAATATATATAATATGAAACCCTTTCTTTTCCTTTTGGTAAAGTATGTATGGTTCCTTCTACACAACATCATGTGAATCCGTAATGTCTAAGAGGTTCTATGTATACTGACAAAACAAAGGGAAGCAGAAAGGCACTGCTTCACGTCTACCATACCAACCAACCATGCTTTTGACAGTGCCTTCTGGCATAGTCCAGAGACCGTACGTACTTAGCAACCAAATGCAAACCCAATTGAACTCTCAAATTAAGGAATGATCATCACTAAATAACTCTTAATTGTATACTCAATTTCTACTCTTTTTTCCTTAACTTTCTTGTAGCCTGTTAAGAAAATACTAATTAGATACAGTTTTTGGTATTAATCAAGTTCATGGAAGTGATTAAGCAAGAGATAATTCATTACCTGGAAGCATGGAGACTCAAGCCAAGTCCACCTGATGGAACAGGAACAGCTTGAAGAGCCCACTGAGTCTCAAGAGGGGGTTGCCTCATTTGGCACCTCATGTATGTTTGATAACTTGCTGTGGCCACAAGCCACACCTTGGTGCTGGAATCACAAAACAACTTCCCTATTTCAGCAAGTAGATGATCAACAGGGTTATAGCCACACACTTCTCCTTCATCCTTTTCACCGGAAGTTGCTGCTTCCACAGTCCACTTGAGGTCTCCAACATAGAAAATGGCTCCTCCACCTGATGCAACAGAATCCACCTTCCTCTTCAGTGCCGAGAGACTCATCTCCACTTCTTCCCTTTTCATGAACCTCAGAGAAACCGGTGCAAGCTGAAACTTGATGAAATGTGTTGACTTCAACTCATCAGGGACATCTCCTCTTTCCAGCTTTCCCATCAGCTCCCCCACAAGGCCTTCGGTGAGTGCCACCGAGTCACCAACTATCACAGTGTTCCTCTTCTTCTTTCTCAGGAGGACATCAAGAACCACCTTGATATCCTCCTTGGAAGAAGGTGGTGGTGGTGACTCGGTGATGGGAAACACCGAGGCCTTCTTCTGTGGAGAGAACAGAAAAGGAGAAGTGAACTCAGAAGAAGTGTAAGCAGCCAGGAAATGGTTCTGCCTGAAGGCACTTGGTGTGTTGTTCTCACTGGGAGCAGGAGAACAAGGAGAAGAGAAAACACCACCAGAAGTGTTGTAACACTGGAAAACAGAAGGTGTTGAAGAGGTGTCCTCTATGTTGGTCTTAACAGCAGTGCTGGAGAAACCAGCCTCTCTCATGACCCTGCTAACGCTAGGGTCATCAAGGATAGATATGATGAGCTGTTCAAGCTCGACCTTGATGGTGAGAAGTGGCTGCTGCTGCTGCTGCTCAATGCAGCCTCTTCTCTGGTGAGCCTGAGCTCTCTTGAGTGCAGCGATGAGAGCATTGGAGAGAGAAGGCTGTGTATGGAGCAAAGGACCAGGTGTTGTTGGGAGCCTGTTGAGGGCGACATTGAAGCAAAGCTCAAGGGCTCTGCACTGAAGAGGGTGTGATGTTTGGTGTGGCTGAGATTTGAGACAAGCCCTTCTCAAGGAACTGGCTCTTAGGCTCAGCAAAGTTGCAGCCACATGCAGAGGGGTGACCTGTGCATGGCCCCTTCTGCGTGCCAACCCAAGAGAGTGCTTCAACACTGAAGCAGCCTCCGCTGTGAGGGTCTGTTGCAATGTACAAGCTCCTGAGCGCATCACTTGAATAAAACCCCACCCCCCACACCACCCCCTTTGTTTCAAAACCTTTTTTCTTCAGAACCACACTTCTTCTTCCCTTATTCTCTTCTCTTTCTCTTTCTCTCCAAACTCCACCACCAACACCCCACCGTTTTCTGTTTTGGCTTAACACAAAAACCTACCTCCTCTTCTGATATCAGAGGAACCTCCAACCAACTCAAAGCTACTTCTCAAAGTTCTCAATGATGAGAGAAAGAATGAATGAGAGAGAGCAACTGGTTAAGCTTTAGAAACACCACACTAGGCCTCATTGCTTCTTTATAGTAGTATTCTTCTTGTCACTCATTATTTATTATATTTTTTATTTTCCTTTTCCTTTTTCCTTAATTCTCTTTCGGTTTTAGCCTAAAGCAGCAGCTTTTTCTTAGCTTTTCATTTCCTCTTTCTCTCTCCAGTTTATTACAGTTATAAGTGCAGTCCATCCATACTAATCTAAATGTGTTAACTATTGATGTAATTAATGATGTTTTCTGGTTTTTTGAGCATCACAATGAAATTACCATTGCCCCTATGCACATATAGTGTTTGCTGAAATTGAGCTGTACCAGTGATGCATATAAAAGGGTGAAAAGCTGTGGGGTGCAGTAGTCATCTGCTATAGCTGCAACAGCAATATGCATGCATGTTGATCATATTACAAAGGGGTAGAGAAACTATTTGATCCCATTCCATTGATTAATTAGATCATAGCATACTTAAAAAAAAAAAATGTTCTTTCTTGTGCAATGTGTAGTTTTTGTGCAAATGAGGTTGCGTAAGAAACTAGAGAGTACAACACAACACAACAAGAGGGACCCACAATTCAAAATTCTTACTTGGAGTCACCAAGCTTTTCCTCCTTCCACATCATCCTTTGAATAGCCAGACAAACCCAGCAGAAATTCAAAAAAAGTACTAAAGGAGAAAGTTAGGAAGGTGAAAAGAGATTCATATTTCATATATACTATCAGATTAACCATTTTGTTTTCTGATATAATCTATGCAGTTGTTACACAATTATGCAGTAAATTTTTTTTTTCTGTCATTTATATATGAATATGTAAAGCTAGAAAGCTAGAATTTGATTGAGCATATTGTAGTAAAATAAAAGAAACACTCTCTGTTTCTCTCTCTTCACGCCAATCCTCGTAGAGAGACAGCATTTTATTCCCCAAGTACCCGAAAAGCAACTCTCTGTCTGCTATCCTTCACAGCATTATTGGATCTTTTTCAGTCTCTCTCCTCTCTCTTCTTGCAGACTGAAATCACCTTTTTCTATTAATCTCATCTAATTTCCAACAACCCACTTAAAAAAACCTTTTGTGTTACCAAAAAAAGGAAGCAGAACTGAAATATACTGTTATAATGCATACTCATTTGTGTTCCCATTTCGTTTATACAAACACTGAGGCCTCATTTGTTTTTTCTTGGAAGCCAGAAAACATTTCTGTAAGAGTTTTATTATCAACTTTCAGCTATATATGTAACTTTTTTGACTACTTTCATAACATGTTTTCACCCTTTTACATTACTCTTCAGCAACATTATGCATCATTTACCATTTTCTTTAACCATATATTATCCTCATCTCTTGCTTTTCTTCACTCTTCTTTTTGGGGTCTGAGAAAGAATATTTATTTTATCCTCCTTATAACAGATTCTCGTCGAGATGCATGAAAGGTAACCACAGGATCTCTTCAGATCTTCAGATACCACAAACCATGTATATAATTCTACTTAATTCAGTTTCATTAGACTCATTCCAATGACTCAAACCAAACTTGGTAAGTAAATTAAAGGAAGAAAGTGAAACCAAAATGACACATATTCTGCATTAACCTTTTTATCTGTACTCATATACATAATATGAAGTTTTACTACGAAAAAATAGTAATTAGTATATAAGAACGATTAGACAGTTCTTTGACCAGCTAAATTATAAGAAAAGCATACATGGGTCCTCACGTAGTCACATTAATCTGACCTTTCAAGATTCGAAGCATGATCAGAATTTGATCATTATACAACTTTTACTTTTAAACTTATTAAACACTTTTTTAAGAGAAAATGGGAAGATAAAACTTAACTCTGTGATTTTGGAAGTATATATATAGCGTGGTTCCCAAGGTTAGGATCTGTTTAAGAGTTTAAGGTATATTTGGAGAATTAAAAGTAAGTAAAGGAGAGAAAAAAACATAGAATAATCACATATTCTCATTATGCAACTTTCTCACACACCAGTAGTACATTAAAAGAGCCAAAAAAGAATCTGCTACTTAATTAATGCCCTATGTAACAAAGGAAGTGGTTCAGTTGAAAGGGTGTGGAAAGAACACTCAAACTATACTAAAGCTATCAAACAAAAGAAGTACCATAGGGATGATTGAACAGAGAATATTAATTCTAAAAAGTCTTATATATCAGAACAAATACAGTTCCTGTGACGTTTAACCTTTTGAGATGAAGTAAAATTAATTAGGCCCTCTTTTGCAGTCAAATTCATTGAAACACCATATGCATATATTACTTTCTAAAAAGCTTATTTATGGAATACATCACCTAATTAACATTCCCTTTTGAGTTTAACGTGTGTTGTCGTTTTTACACTTCTCTCATGTATGATCACATAAAAAAGCTACAACAAAATGAGGTATATATCATAAGATGTGATGAGGTGGGGGCATGCATGTTTGTTCTTTCAGCACTCTTTTTATCCTTTTTTTTTTCCTATAATTCAAAATGAAGCACCCTAAGTAGATATATATATATATATATATATATATATATATATATATATATATATATATATATATATAATCAGAGGGTCATGAACCCTTTAAAAAGGATATGTGGTTTTGATTGGAAGGGAGTGCCCAAATCATTGGAACATTATATTTGAAAGTTTGAAAAGTGGTGAAGACAATAGCATTTCTCTACTTAGAAGAAAAGGATCCCTTTATGCATGCATTCATTGTTTTTGTGAATTAATGTGAAGTTTTTTTCATTGTGATGATCTCAGGAATCCTGCTACATCCATGGACTGGTTCAAATGATTTTGTTACAATATTCCCTAACAAATTTTCAACAAAGAAGGAAAGTGAAAATTCTGAGCCTTCATTAACTCAGACAGAACAGGCCCACAACTTACGTAACAAAACATGTTTTACTTCAACAGATATGTGCAAGACAAATTTCAAGTGCTTCAATTCAATCACAGACTTAGATTAAGAAACAAAAATTTCCCAACTCACAAGTTAACAACTTCAGCATGTTGTGTGAAAAAAAGGGGACCACAAAGGAGAAAAAAAAAAACAAAAAAACAAAAGTAGCATATGAAGACATTTAGCATAAATGGCTCCACCCCAGCACTTATTTACAGCTGGTGGGAACACTTATCTTAAAGTATGATTACAAACAACAAACAAGAAAACAAAATTGAAAGACATGCTTAAATGATGCTTAAATAAAAATCAATTTCTGTCAACACAATTGTCAATTTCTCCCTAAAAAGTAAAGTGGAAAGTTATGACTAATAATTACAAAATTAACTATTAAAACTATGATTAAATGCATGCACATATATGGTAAATTATCGACCTGTTTTCACAGCACTTCATCTTGACATTAATCAACTATTCACTGCTTTACTCTTTAAAGTGAAAGATTCATTTTTTAGGAAATGAATCAGAAACTTCAAAATGAAGACCGTCAGATTCTCACCATCAGTGTCATATAGTCGAGTTAAATATAATATATATATATATATCGGATTAAATATATTTTTAGTTTTTAAACTGTAACACAAAATTAGAATTTGTCCATATCATATATTTTGGTCATCAAATTTTAAAAATGAATAAATATAATCTTTTTATCTAATAACATTAAACTTTTTTGACATGTTAGACGATGTTCCAAATTGTTATTTGAACTAAAATGTGTCCAAAAATATAAATAGTTCAAACACTAACATGAAACAAACATCATTTAATATGTTAAAGATATTTAATTCAATTAGATTAAGATAACTATATTTAATCGGTCTTAAACCAAACTTTATCAAATTTAATATATATATATATATATATATATATATATATATATATATATATATTACTAGATTAGCATATCCGGAATAATCTTTAGGATGCATTAGTCAAAAGAAAAACCTGATAAAAAATAATGATTAAGAAGTTGAAATATCAAGAACGATGGAATTAATAAGCATGGATTTGATTTTCTTAGATTAATATGATCACTTATTTTAACTATTATTCGAATCCAAATATAAAGACAGAGTATCGTTGTGAACAAAATACCCTTTAATAAAGAATGAATTTTGAACAAATATATTGGTTGGAAAGTTAGTTGGTATCTATGAGTCTTGTGACAAATGGTTTAAAAATGGTTCAGTCAGATTTTTTTTCTTCTTCAAAATATTATACTGTCAATTATTGGACATCAAATAAAGTATGAATATACTTTTATATACATGAGAATGAGATTAGTACTGATATTATGGTTATTAATTTAACTAAAAAGGGAGAATAATAGATTATAGTGGTGATTAGACACGTTAATTAAATGAAGTTTCTTTTTCATTTCATCTTTTGAATGACAGAAGGTATGAGATAGCCGCAATGGAACCCTATGTGTGGCTTATGATCAAACGAATCTTCCTTCATTAACATAAAATATAAATGTATCAACAAATGTCACTAACGAAGAAATTTGATTAATTATCTTAACAAATATTAATACACTTTAAACATTTTTTTTTCATTTCATTATACTTTTAACCATGTGAGATCCAACTATTGAAAAAAAAAAAAAAAAAATCATTAAACAACATGTACATAAAAAAACTTTTACAACACCTTGTCAAATTTAGAGATTCGTGTGATTAAATAAAACATTATATTAACTCACAAAAAAATGAAACATTTAAGAATAAAATTTATATGCAGCGCCATTAAGTTTCTTCTAGTTGATGCAATACTCAATCCATATCCCAACATTCTGTAGATTAAATTTACAAATAACTACATATAAGCTATTTAAAGGTTATAATATATATATATATATATATATATATATATATATATATATATATATATATATATATATTACTTATCTTAGTTAGCTCACACCAAATAATTACAAATTTGCTTATTCGTAACTTGTTTAGGTTGAATTTGAATATACTTATTTTATTTATTCTAAGCTTCGGACATCTATGATGTGTGTGCACACAATTTACCTTATTATTTCCAAGTATATGGTTAATTTTAAAACATTTATGTTTAATTGTTCGTTTTGTAATTAGAGTGTGAAATAAAAAAAATTGATTAAATATTACTAACGAGATTAATCTATGTATCTATAAAAGACAAGAAAAATGGACACTAATTAAAATTACTCCCATGTAGTATGATGAATATGACATTTGCTGGTCACTCAAATAATTGGGAGGGACCGAGGATTTAATATGTAATGATACTTATCTTTTTTCTTTTCTTTTTTTTTCGTTAAGATCTTTATGTATATTTTAGTGTTATATTTTATCAATATTTCTTATTCAAAGAAACTACACACAAATATCGCTCTTGTAAAGTCCATTTATTTTCCTGTCCTATTAACTAAGAAACTGTCCCAATCTGTTGGGCCTAAGGCCAGTCTAAGAAGTGCCCAAAAATACCCAAACCTAACCCTAACGCCTCATTCTGCTAATTTTCAGAGAAGATTGTTCCCCTACCCCCTTGCAGCCGAACGTAGAGCTCTGCTAGGGCATTCTTCGATCAACCGTTGTTTCACTCTAAGGTCTCATTCGGTAATACATCTGTTTTCCAGTTTTACTGCGCTGGTTTGGGTCGCCGTACCATCCCCTTCTCAGTGAACTTCAGTGCTCCCATTCAAGGTAAGGGAAGCTAGGACCCTCGACTCTTTGTGTTTTTCTTCGCTATTCTGTCATCCTTTCGTGTCTGCGTGGTTTGGTTGTTGTTGTGTTCGGTTGGATTGAGTTAAAGCATGTTTGATTCGTGCTTTTAGCTACTGTACAGGAGATCAGTGGCGAGTGCTGGTTTTCTCGCCCAAGCGAGCTAGTCTCGCCCAGGCGAGATTATTAGAGGCTCGCCCAGGTTTTGTTGCACGAATCGTCGCCTAGGCGACTTGTGTTGTTTTTAAGCGAGGAGTGCTCTCGCCTAGGCGAGAAGGAACTCGCCTAAGCGAGACCTCGCAGAGTCACCTGGCCCCTCGTCGCAATCTCGCCTAGGCAAGATGGGATCCGCCTGAGCGAGAAGGTCCCTCTCGCCTAAGCGAGCCCTGCTAGCTTGGGCGAGGCAGTGGGCAGGTTTTGATGTTGCTGTTGAGTGTTTAGCTTATGTGTAGTTTGTTATCTGATCCCATATGCTTTACGAGATGGGTTGTGTGATGATGGCATGATTAATATGTTACATTTGAAATGGAAATGGCATGTTATGTATTGGGTATGAATTGGAAAGCATGAGTTGTATGAATTGTTAATTATACATGATATCTATGTTATGGGGAAATTCTTGATTGGTGGGTGGAACATGTATAAAGTATGGGTAGGGCATAATTCCATAACTCTTGTAATGAGAGATATTGGTGGCGCCTCATCGGTTGGACGTAATTCCATGGATCCTCTTAAGGGGAGTCCCTGGTGGTGCCTCGACAAACGGACGTAATTCCACGGGGGGTCGTGGTGGTGCCTCAGGGCCAGGGCGTAATTCCACGAAGGCCACGTGGTGGTGCCTCCTGTAAGGGTGTAATTCCGTGAAGGCCTCACGGTGACGTCTCAATGCTAGGACGTAGTTCCACTGTCACGTGGTGGTGCCTCAGGTACATATCCGGATAGTCAAGTCTTAGGTTTTAATATGGATGAGTACTTCACATGTGGGTGTCTGGTACGTATGTTTGAATGTGAATGGTATGTTTGAGTGTATGATATGACGACTTTTTCGCTAGCTTACCCTTTTGCTTGCTTGTGTGTTATGTGTGGACTCTACTTTTGCGATGATCATCAACCTTGTTGATGTGAGCAGATGTGAGAACTCCTGGCGGTGGTGATGGTAATGGAGATGTTGTGGCTTGACGCATTGGACAGGTGTTGGACCCACTATGGGGCCCATTACCGGTTATTTTTTTATTATTTATGTTTTTCTTGGACAAACAAGACATAATATTTCTTAATTATGTTGTTCAGTATATTTCTGGTTGGGCCATGTGGGGCCCTTTTCTTGTAATCCGGGTATTTTGGACGTATTGTATACACTCTTACCCTAAACCCCGTACTCTCTGATTATTCATGTATGTGATGTTTTATTAATTGAGGTTATTCAGTTTTGGGACGTTACAACTCTTGTTTCAATTTTTTTTAGATAATAATATTTCGATAATTAAATTTTGACAATTTTTTTTATAATCTGAGGTGATATTTTTTAAGTGGTTTTGAAATATAAAGAAACAAAAAATGTAAAAAATGAAAAGTCACTTAAAAGATGTCATCTCAAATTATAGAAGAAAATTGTGAAAATTTAGTTGTTAATTTTTTTTTGGTTAAATATGTTTTTAGTCTTTTAACTTTCAGTGAATTTTGGAATTAGTTCATTTCGAAACTTTTGACCAATTTAGTCCTTCATCTTTCGAAATACGCAAATTTAGTCTTTTTAATCAAATTTTGTTAGGTTTATTTAGTGTTTTGGAGGCATTTCAGGATTGTATTTGAGTTGTTTATACTGTTTGATACGTTTTTGTTTTAATGTTAAGTCAAATACTATTATGAAACGTGTTTGAAATGTCAAATAAACTTAACAAAATTTGATTAAAAGAACTAAATCTATGTATTTCGAAAGATGAATGACTAAATTAGTAAAAAGTTTCAAAATAGACTAATTCAAAAATTTACTGAAAAGTTAAGGGACAAAAATATATTTAATTTTTTTTTATGATTTAGAGAAGTAAAGAGTTAAACAAATAAATATATGTATATATATGTTTAATCTATAAGAAGCTATTGAAAGCCTATCCTTTGTGAAAGTTGTAGTTAAGTAAGAAGAGTGATTGGATTTGATTCCTTTAGCAATGGAGGTGAGATGGAAAGGTTTGAAGAGATATAAATGTAATGAATACATGATTAAAAATGGGAAAGGTAGGTAGATGGATAATTGTATGATGAGTGATGATGTAGCAAAAAGGTTGGATTCAAAATATGAACATGATCCACCTTTCTGAGTGGGAATGTGAGGGAATTTTAAACAATGGAACCCACAAGTTTGCAAAGAGAGTCTTCGATTTTTGCAATTTCCCAATTTCACCAATTTCCCAGTCACACCTCACTCAAAAAGTTAGAATCAAAGATTTTTGGGGACGAGAAAAGAAGACCTAGCATGCTACTTTATACAATAAATGTCCCCAGAAACACACACTATTCTCTCTCTCTTTTGCTTTTCTTACTTCTCCACTCTCACTTACATTCTTCTCCTTGGGGATTGTGCTTCCTAAACCTACCTACACCTATTTATTAGTAAACTCATGCTTTAATAATTAAGTTTACCAAAATAATATTTAATATCATAATCAATCTTTTATTCTTTTGTTAACCCATTTAGAATTTCTAGTAAATAGCGAATCAAAGTTTATGAATTTATGTATAACAACGGTCAAAGAATGACGGGAATTTATAAAAGTGGTATTCAATTTTTTTATGTTCCAAAAAGAGAAGCGATCATACCCAAAAAAGGGTATGATCCTACCACACACACAAAATTGTTTGTGCTCATTTTCTTTTTCTGGTTAGTTGATGAACGAAAAAGGAAATGAGAAATAGGTTAATCAATAACGTTTTAAATTTTGTTCATATTTTCGAAATGGTGACAAAAGATACAAAGGTTTCCGATATAAATTAGCATTGCATTTTTTGACAAAGTATATGAACAGCTATATAGATGTTAAATACTCGTTTAGAAATCAGTGTAGGTTAGTTTTGTTTTGTGTGGAGGTTACATTGGTATATTACATTAAATATCGTACCCAAAAAATCTTTCAAAAGGTATATTACCCTAAGCTTATCGTGTAAAAGGTTAGTATAAATTGGACTTTCCCAATATCTAAGAATCCAAATTAATTTTGGACTTTTTTTTTACCAAATCATTATAACCTAAAATCAACAATGTTCACTAACACAAAAATGACTTTTGTCGTCTGTTATTTTTTTGCTTTTGACGTCTCTCCAAACTCATTCATCATATCAAGTAACAATAAAATTGACGTCGGGACTAAAACCCGACGCCCCTTAAGCGGCAACGAACACGACTAGAAGTGTTACGAGGGGCTTCTGATAGTTCGAAATCTTTATTGGTTCACAACACCAAGAACCCTTACTGGTTCACAACACCGAAACGAGACTCCTGAAAGCAATGAAACTTCGTTGTTATTCCTTCTTCGCCCTCTTCAGCTTCTCCCATTTTTGGTCAACACAATCATCACAAGCGAACAACTTCCAGTTTGGGTTCCCTCTATCACGCCCCTTCGCGATTTGAGTTGGCTTTGGTTTCGCAAAAACTGGACACTATAGTCCAAGTCGCCCATGTTGTTGACGTCATCGTTGTTGTTGAATGTCACTGGAGGAATTTCACAACATCGATGCTGCTGCCACACGAAATCTGGACAAAACAATCGGTGAAAACGCTAAAAAATTTGAACCAAGGTAGTCAATCAACTTCCATTTGAATTAAATGAAGTAAAAATCATCTTTCTTGGTGGTCGAAAACTTCGTCTACATTATTGTGTGCCTGTGGAAGAAGGAGCGCCAACGAAAAGTGCAATAAAAAGGGTTTGAGTTTTTTTTTTAAGTTGAATAAAGCAATTCGACGTTGGATAATGGAGACTCCAACATTCTTGAACGTCGGATACCAGGGACTCCGATGTTGGATATCGCCGACATCATTTGACGTTTGATTTCGAAGGCCAACGTCATTAAATGTCCAAAAAATAGCTTTTGAGAAAAAAAAAAGTTAATAATAGTTGAGTAACAAATGATTTTTGAGAAATTAATTTAATAATCATTGAATAACAAAAAAAAACATGATAATAAAGAAAAAGATAGAAGGAAAAGAAGGAAGAGACATAAATCTTGGATGAGTTCGAATTTACTTGAATAGTAAAATATAATAAATAACAATGAAAAAAATTAAATAAAATAAAAACTAAAATATTGTAAATTACAAATCTTTATTTTCAATTATCTTACAAATAAAATCGTAAAAAGTAACAATGGCCAGCAGTGTGACCACCTTCTCAGAAGAAACATGATGCACTTATAAAGCTTCTGTTTTTCCAGTTAGGTTGAGACACAATGCTTTCTCTCTAAATACAACACCCTTTAAGTTCTACATTTATGTTCAGCCAGCTCATGGAATATTCACTCATATTTATTTTTTATTTTTAAGATAATAAATATTTAAGTCATCTTTATTTTTTGTATTGGTTTAAATGTCTAGAGATTTATAGAAAAGTAATAAAATTTTATCTAACGTGTGTTTCGATTAGGGAGTGCGTCTCATAGAGTGAAAAATAAAATAAAGAAAAAAAAATAGTGAAAAAACAAAAAATTGTTTGAATTAAGGAAAAGAAAATTAAAATTGAAAATAAATGAATGAAAATTTAATAAAAAATTATGTATAATTTAATGGATTAAATGTATTTTTGTCCCTTAGCTTAAAGTGAATTTTGAAATTAGTTCATTTCAAAACTTTAAACCAATTTAGTCTTTCATCTTTTCAAATACGTAGATTTAAATATTTTAATCAAATTTTGTTAAATTTATTTGATATTTCAAGCGCATTTCATAATAGTATTTAACTTAACATTAAAGTAAAAATGTATCAAACAGTATAAACAATCCAAATACAATCCTAAAATGCATATGATTAAAATGACTAAATCTACGTATTTTGAGAAGATGAAGAATTAAATTGGTCTAAAATTTTGAAATGAACTAATTCTAAAATTCATTGAAAGTTAAGAGATAAAAAACATATTTAACCCTAATTTAATTGATATATTATATTTTAAGAAAGTATAAAATTCTATATTTACAAAATAAAAAAAAATATTGTTCTCATCATTGTAAAGTACTTTTAATGAAAATTAGATTATAACTTTATCATTATTTTACAAATGTAGTTTATTAATTATTATTATTATTATTAATTTATTTTTTATTATTTTATAAATATTATAATTTTTATCTAAATTTTTATTATTTTTAATAATATCTTATTATAAATACATTTATTATTATAAACAAATTTATTAGTATTTTATAAGTTTATGATTATTTTTTAATATTTTATTATTATTTATTATTATTATTATTATTATTTAAATAGAATTAATTATATTACATTATTATAATAATAAAATCTATTATGTAGATATAATCTATAAGAATGGATTCTTCATATACATAATATTACTATTATATAATTTAACTCTTTATATGTACTATTTTTAACTGGACAAGCATAGAACTAAAAGTGTTTATGCTATTCTTTTGATAGAGGTGGAAGGGTAAAAATTTAACATATTTAATCTTTTGTTATTTTTCTTAACAAATTACTGAATATAAACAGAGTGCATTATCTTTCCCTCTTCACACCTAGTAAATATATGAACATTAAAGATGCTACAAATTATTACTTGAAGAAAAAAAAATTATTATGAGAAAATTAGAATATGCATATTGAGGATACAAAAGAGTTTCAGATTCACATATTTTATAATAATGATTTAAAAGATACACTGACAATAACCTTTTATTATTAATGATGTAAAAGTTTTTACACTTGTAGTGAAAACAATTAAACTCTACTAATTTATCCATACTTTTGATAGTGAAAACTTTATTTTATTTTTGTTTAGAAGAAAAGTTTTACCAAATAATTTATGCATCTAACTAAATGTCGAAAAATCATAAAGAACTACATTATATATATATAGAGCAATTAAATTTAAGTATGTTGTAAAACTAACTAAGCTATTTGAAAACTTTAAGTTTGAAATTAGAAATTCAAAGTGGAAAGCTTATAAACTAAGATGATCAAAGTTACAAGCTTATAAGTTATTAATTGATTGCAATGAAGGCACTTAAATTGATTTCAATTAGTAACAGGATATTTCAGGCATGTTGAATAATTAATGAATAATTTAATATTCTTATAAATAATTGTGTGATGAGGCGGATATATATTATTTATATAAAATTTAAATTTAAAATTTAAATTTAATTTATATTTTATTAAGTTAAATTTAATTAAAATTAAAATTTAATTCATATTTAATTTATATTATAATTTATATATTGTTTTAATTTTATTTAAATTTATTTTTAAAATTTTAAAATTTATTATCTTTTAAATGCAAGTATTTATAGATATTCGTTAGTTTTAAAAAAATTTATAAATATTTTTTAAATGGATATTTAATGTATAATATAAAAAAAATAGATAATTTTTTTTTATTACAGATTGAGTAAATACTTTTCATGAATTGACATGTTGTAATTCCTTGTAAATTGACACTATATTGGGGTGTTAAATATTTTTTAAATGATTTTTTTTTTCAGAATATTATATAGATCAAATACACTAATTTTTTTTTTTTAAATTATATATATACACAGAGGTGTATCTGTTTAAAGAGTTGGGGGTGGCAATTAAAAGACGAGAGTTTTGACAGAAAATGACACGATGTTGGAATTTGAATGGGATGCACAGTGTGTGGCCCAAATAGGAGTGGACTACAGTTTCTAAAATTTCTAATTTAATTTAAATTCTGTACTACTTCTACTTTATTATTTCATTGTTAGATATTATAACTAAGATTTCACTAATTATGTCAGTACATTTTTTCAAATCCATCTATTCCAATTTCATTAATATTATATTTGAATCCAATAATCATATCTGGTAGATTTTATTTTTTTTTAATTTGTGAAAGAGATATAGGAAGATTTCATATCAATAAAAATGAGTTCATTTTTTTCTGAAATAAACATACTTATTTTAATTAAGAATGTATTCTAGTTTATACGAGAGGTGCACCGATTTTGAGAGTAGGTTGAGAATTTTAAATTCAAATGTTTGATTTTTAAAAATCAATTTAGGACCTAAAATTTCAAAGAATAATTTTCTAATTAGGTTTTTCATTATTTTTTTATATATAAAAATGTGTAGAAATATTGTGAAATGTTATTTTTATTGCTAAGATCTAGAATAAGAGAAATTAAGAGATGCAAGGTTGAATTTGGATTTTTGGCCGATTTTTCTATGTTGTTTATTTGTTATATCTTCAAAAATACAATGATAGACACTAATTTTGATGTTTTAAAACATTATTGTATTTTTAATATACAATAGATATAGATGATAACACCACAAAACTCAGTAAAAAATCAAAATTCTGTAATGTTTTATAAAAAGATATTTGAATATTTTATTATTAAAAGGGTCAAACTATAAATTAACTTTTCAATTGTAGAAATCATTTATACAAAACTTATTATCTATCTAAAAACTCTTTCTCTTAACTTTCTCGGCCTTCTCTCTTAACAATCTCGTTCTTGTTCTTCATCTTTTTTTATTACTTTGATATGATTTTTTGTATTTTAATAGCGGATAAATCCTAAACGAAAAATGAAGAGGTGTGAATGTTATGTATGTTGAAATTGCTTTATGTAGCGAAACCTTTCTTTTTTTTGGTTGATTGTGTGGTTTGGAGTAAGAGTTAGTAATCTCCAAGGTGGAAATGCTAATGTATGAAAGATGTGTGAAGTGTATTGGAATGACTCATGTTAAGACTATCTTGATACGATTGAGTATTGGACTCATATAGAGAAAGATACTTAGAGTGAAAGTTAAAGAAGATCATTAGGTTAGTAGAGCCAAAGATTGAAAACTCAAACTGTAAAACTCTAATCAATGGATGAAAAGGGGGAAAGGGGGGAAAGGGGGGGAAAGTTAAAATATTTGTATGAATCCGTATGTAAAATCAGTATGTAACATAACTTTATAATTTAAATAGTATATTTTTTTCAAATCTATATATAACATCGGTAGGTAATACTTAATTTTTTTGAAAGATTGTAATCGGTAGGTAAAATCTGTATGTAATATTTAATTTATCTACATATTAGAATCAATATATAATATTCGTATGTAATGTCTAATTTATCTACGGTATATTCGTATGTAATAATGGGTAGGTAAATCATGATTTTCTTGTAGTGACATTTAGTCCTCTACAGGTCTTGTCTATTGTATGATTATTATGAAAGAATGTGATGTGACATGTGAGGTTATGAGATGGTTTGAGCTATTAATTGTTAAAAGAAATGAAGTATGAATACAATTATATGATAGACCTTTTATTATGACCATAATGTTCACTACAAAAAAAAAAAGACTCTTAAATAATAACCAATTCTAGTGACAAAAAAATGTTAGTATAGTGACTAATTTAGATACCAATTTACAAAATAAAAAACTATTGGTTGCGAAAATAGTTATTATTATAAATAAAAACTTAAAATTGGTGGTTAAATTAATCACTAATTAATTAGAAACTAATTTAAAAACTAATTATTTTGGTAGTCAAAACCTTGGTAGATAATGTTTTGGTGACCAATTTATAAACTAATTTCTTTGATAACTTTTAGAGACTAATTATAATTTTTTATTCATAATAGTGATTATTTTAATATTTAATAATTTTTTTATTTTGTAGATTGATATCTAATAGTAACTAACAATTTTTTGTTATTAAAATTGTTATTAAAATTGATCGTTAATAAAAAAATTTCTTCTAATGACTTAAATATGTATATACATATGTATAATTAATCTTTTATTATTTGTACGTGTGATATTTTATTATAGTCATACTATCACATTCACAGTAAAATTTTAATGTCTCTAACTTACCCTAACTTTTTATTTTCTGTTGTGCTTGAATTTACCTTTGTATTATGATCATACAAATGGAAGAACCTCGTTTTATATACTGTGGTATAATAAGAAATTGAGTCGTTACAGTGAGTATGCAATTTTTTGTATTATTTTTTATTAATTCAAAATTTATTTATTGAAACAATTTCTACTATGTAGTGTATTTAATTATAACGTAACAATATATATATTTAGTTCATGCTTATGATTGAATTGAATTTTCTTTTACATTTTATCTAACTTCGTTTATTTATTATATGGTAATATAACATGATTCTTGAATATAGAAAAAAAAAATTATTCAACAACTCCTAAGGTTTCTTTCTAGCCCTAACAGAGTTATATAATGAATAAGAAAATAAGAAGGAGTAATATTGTAACTGCGAAAAATTTTCTATTTATTCAAAATTTTCTCAACTAGTTACTTATAAAAATAAGAGAATAAACAAATTATATAAAAAATATAAAAGTAATAAGAAACAAGAAAATAAAAAAGTAATTTAAATTTATATATGATTTTATAATTGAAATGAAGATGGTAGTAGAAAGAGAGAGTAAAAGGAAAAAAGAGGAAGAAGCTTTTGTTACTGAATTCTAAGAGAGTGATTAAAGTGGTGACTGTAAAGTAAAGAAAGTGAAGGAAAACACAGAAAAGGAAAAGTTATATAAAAAATCTTTGTTTCTATATTACATGCAAAACCATCATTGCTGCCACTCTCTTTGCTCACTAATCCCTATAAAAACTCTTCCTTTTTCTTTTATACCCTTTACCTATAATATATACATCAATAACAAAAGTGGTGATAATTAATAAAAAAAGTTGTCCAAAAATGTAAATACAAACAATGAAGGGTTCCAAAAAATACACAGTTTAATGCTCCATGAAACAATCAAAAGCATCTATTTCTGTTCTGCGCTATACTTTTTATACAATGTCCAAAGTAAGACTTTGGTTTATTTTCCAATTTCATAAATAGTAAGCAAAATATAGATTAATAGTAAACGAATAATATTTACACTAAATTTGAGGAAGTAACTTTTTCAAATTATTTTAATTACTAAATGGTATATTTGGAGATCTAAAATTATATTTATTTCAAATTAAAAATATTAAAATTATCCTCTCTCTTTTTTTTCAAATTCAAGGAACAAATATCCATTTATTCTAAAATTGAGAAAGTAAAAACATAACTTAACAAAGAAATCATATTTTAAGAAAGATATTGTCATTGCATCTTCTGACATTAAATATATAACTTAAAGTTTGATTGATAAAAAACTTTTGTTGTTAGAATAATATTATTTGTAGAAATAAATATATTTAAAGATAAGATTGAACAAGTGAAGGAGAAAGAGATAAAGAAATTAATAATTATATAAAATACTTTAGGAGTACACTATAATACATCTTTATATATGAACATAAATTCAACTTACACTTAAAGAATTAACACCGCTCTTAATTCAAAAACATAAAATAATGAGTTTATGAACATTTATCCTTATATAGTGTTTAATTTTCTATTTTTATTTAATGTGAAACTTAGACTATACTTAAATTCTGTAATAATGTCTATAGTTATAGTTGTACTTTAAGAGATCCAATAACTTTTAACAATATTGCATCCGAAAATGTAGTTACGAATGATTTGTGTGAATGAGAAACATAAATGAATATTTAATTTGTGGTGTGTGTGGGAGTATGAACATCATAAACAATGATGTTCTGGACAACATTGATTATAGTGAAAGAAAGGAAAGAATGAGAATTGAGTGTGTTATGTTTAGGGTTAAGAGTTGTAGAAGGTTTTGGTCTGACAGATGCATAAAGATAAATTGTAGCACAAAGATGGTGTCACAAACATATGCAGAGTGGTGATAATTGATGTACAAAAAGCAAAACATGATTGATTGAAATATAACACCAACACAACACAACACAACAAATAACTCTATAACCTACCAAAATATATGTCAGACACTACTCACAACAAACAAACTCTGCATCTACCTTTTCTGCTACCAAAATAGACCTTTCAATAACTAAATTCAAATAATATCATCTTCACAAAAATAATGCTGCTTTTCGAATACACCAATCGCTCACCTCGTTTTTTTCTTCTGCATCTATAATCATAATGTGTTCATGCCTAATTTTTAATGCATTCTACTACCAATTTCCTTTTTTTTCTTTCTCCTTTTCCCTTTCGATTACATATGTGAAACACTTTGTAAATAATGGGTTCATTCCAGTAACATGAAAAAATAAATAAAAAAAATCCGTAACCCCACATGTTGTATTTGTTAGTTAACATAAAACAATGACTGAACACAAATTTCAACTTTAAGGTATAAGAATGAACCCTAGTACGTGTGTTACAACAATGTTCGCAAATGTTCGCTTAATATGAATCAACAAGGTCTTATAATTAATACAATACAAGTATCAGACGATGATAATCGTAATATTATCTTTCATTATTTTCTAATACGATTATTATTATCGTAGAAATCGAAATGTGAATCTAATTAACATATTGTGTAAAAAAAAGTTTATAGTATTATACAAAGATAAAAACTCATACATATGTTCAAATTAGAACTAATACAATTTCTTATATAAATTGGAGTCAGATCTTATTGTTGGAAGTCTAACATTGATTAAAGATAAGACAATTTCATAATATATAAGTGAGGCGCAAACCTTACCTTACAAGCTGATTTTATGGGATTGAGTTAGACTTAAAATCTACTTCTAACTCGATATTATATCTTTTCAATGGATTTTTCTCTGGATAGACTAGCATAAGTGATGTCAATCTAATGAATTATAGAGAAAATTCATGTTTTTTTTTTCTATATAAAAATCGCTGAAATCAGGTGCTATTACAAGAAAATTAGTGTTTGAAGATTGGGATATATAGAGTTGTTAAAGATAGGTGGAACGGGATAAAGTTGTAAGTTGTTTGTGTGAGGATAAGGGTTGTGTAACTATGACAACACTCTCATCTAGGAATACTAAAACGTTGAAAAAGGACAATGAGATGATTGATTAATTTTTGTGAAAGGAATAAAGATGAATAAGTTAGCATAGAGACAAGAATAATATATAGGTGGACAACACAGATGGTCAAAGTTCTTCCAGAGGAAAAAAAAAAGGCTTATAATTAATCGACACTATATTTTAAAAATTATAATTATAATATACAGTCACATATTTTTGTTATTTATATGTGAGATATTTTAATTGTGTGAGAAAGAGCTAGGGAGTGGAGGGACTAATTAACCATTAAATCTTAATTACCAATAAATATTGTTACCAAATTTACATTTAAAAAATAATAATAATGTTGTTAGGTTTATAGAGGAGTATTACTGGGAAGATACAACACCAATGATATCTGAGTCTAACCACATAAAGCATTGATACCACTCTCAACCTAAAACCTTAAGACAATAAAACAATGAGTTTATGGACTTTTATTGTTATATAGTGTTCTACTCTCTTATTTCTAATTAATGTGGGACTTAAACTCATATTTTGATTCTTAACAAATGTCCATCTCTATAGTTGAGTACCTTTGGTGGCAAAGTCATCCCTTTCATTTTAATTTAAATCATTCCATTTATTTAGCTTTGTGTTTGAGGAACACATTTTTTGATAAGGTGTTATCGTATAGATTATTCAACAAATGATAGTTGGAACTCACATCAACATGGTTATGGTTATAGACACCACCACCATTTTTTGTCCATATCTTCATTGGACTTTATGGATTATTTTCGTGTCTCACACAACCAAATTATATTACTTATGTTCGTTAACCAACAACCTTTTAGAAGCTACCTACCATTGAAATTAAATTAACTATGTTGTTAATTCTTTTTGTCATTATGTATTTTATTTTAATTATGATATAAGAATTAAAAAATATCAAAAACTACCTATAAGTAAAAATAATTAGTATTAAGTAAATCATCTGCATAATTAATATGGTTTAGGATTTAAGATTTTTAAATGGGGAAAAAATTTAAGTTGGAATCATTTAGTTGACATTTTTTAGTCATGTGCAATGAATACGAAGAACAATTCAATATAAATATATATATATATATATATTCTAAAATTGAGAACTAATATTATGAATATTTTGATAAAAATTAATCAATTGGACAATTTGAAAGGTACTATAAAATGGGATGAATATTCACGAATATTTAACAAAAATATTATTATTATTATTATTCATGTAATTTTTCTAACAAAAACCGTATACGTTTATTGATTTTTTCTAGCAAAAGTTACAAATCTACTAGTATAATTCTTTTGAAAAGATTGCAAACCTTCTCTTACAATTCTTTTGACAAAAATTGCTGTAAATCTTTTTATAATTTTTCTGGACAAAGTTGAAATCCTCTAATGATACAACTATCTAAGTCTCCCATACATAAAGAGATTTATTGAATTGTGGTGATACCTCTTAAATCAACTCTTTATGTTTATAACAGTTTTCTTCGATGTGATCCATTCTTCTTCATGTTTTGAAAACATATGAAGTATTGTCCATAAATATGTTTGAACTGCTTTTGTCAACGGTGATCTATATTGACTCGTTGGTAATAGCAATTCTTTCTATCATTAGTCTTCACCACCTTGCACATCAGATTCGTTATGAACAACTTTCGCATCATTTTAATTGATCACCTATATACTTAAGGTGAAATCCATCATCATCCACCTTGATCAAGTCGGACTCAATCACACATGCACCAACAAAGTAATTTTTTCAAATAGAAATAATCATTAGCATTAACCCCTCCTCAAAGGCCCAACACACGTTGATTTTGATCATCATGTCAACTTGCTCTTTTTTCTTCCTTGATTAGAACTTAAACTTTGGTATTTGGAATCACACAATGAAAAAAATAGTTTCTTCTAATTGAAGCATACCCATAAACAAGAACAAAAATGAAAGCACAATATAAATTTAATGTAATTGGACACTTCAAAGACTACATCTACATATATTTAAGTATTATTATTCAAAATGCAATTTTTCTGTCAAAAATTGCAAACCTTCTCATAATTTTTTTTTATGAAAATTACAAATTTATTCATACAATTTTTGAACAAAATTGCAAACTCTCTAATAACACATAACTATCAAATTCCTTGATACACCCAATAGACTTATTGAATTATTTCTTAAGTCAACTCTTCATTTTTATAGTAGTTTTTTTCCACTTCTTTCTTAGTGGATACATGATTGAAACGATCAATTTTGCTTTATCAACTTTTCCTTTGTCCCTTCACAATTCTTAATTTAGGTCTCCCTTTGTTTGAAAGAGTTATTTAGAAGGCACTATGATTGAAGAAGCATTGTGAGTGAGTTTGATCTGAATCCAAAATTGTGAAAGGAAAGTGGGGCATGAGAAGAATATAATAGAAGAGAAAAAAGTGTATAGAGGATGAGAATGAAATCTCTGAAAGATTCCGTATATATTATTCACTTGAATTCAATATAGGAAGAGGACAGAGAGAATAAGAATATATGTAAGCAATGGTACAAATGAATGTCTGAAACTATTTCAAGTCACTGAACCAAACGCTGAAACCTGTCCCTTACATCTGGGACTGTTTAGAGTGACATAGACAACATTTGAGACTTGATGATGTAAGTTTCAATTTGTCTCTCACTTTTCTCCATTCTAATTTCTAACTCAATCATCCATACCTGCTTACACTTTTTATATGGGTTTTCCCAACCATCTAAATCATGCATAGCCTTTACTTTACGTAACACTCATTCATTAACATTTGATTTTTTTTAAATTCTTAAATTCAGTGAGGAATGGGAATTTGGAATTAAAACCAGTCCTCTTCCTTCATTTTCATAGCTGTTTCGAAATTTAAACAATGATTGATTCAAAACCATTTAAGAGATTCTTAAGTCATATTTTTCATATATACATACTTTTGAAACTCCTTTAGACATGTGCAGCTGATGGATACATGATAGGCATCATAATTGGTGGAACAAAAGTCATTGTTAAGAACTGCCCAAATATTTTTCATCATGAGAATGAAAAGTGATCCCAGAAGGTATTCAACAGACACTATCAAGAACCAAATACTGAATTACGTTAAATATATAGAGTTCAACTTTTAAGTTATTATTTGAAAAGAATAACCATACCACTATATATATTAAATGTTGTTCGTTCTAAATGGTGGTTTGTAATTGTGTTTGAAGCATGCTCTGATATTGTTTGAATGAAGTGATAAAATTGAAGAAGCAGAAATAAAAGAAGTGGTGGCACAAATTCATAAAACCCCTTTTGCTTTTTCCTCATGCTAATATGCATCTTTTCTTTATATGGTGCGAAAACGGGGAAGCTCAAGTTTTGATAAGAAGAATTGGTTTTTGCAATGTGTGACAGAGGAATGAAAGTGTCTTAAAGGGGAAAACTTGGAGTTTGAAAAGAACAGTTGATGGTGCCTCGGAGTTTAGTTACTGTTATTTTGAAGTCTGAAAGTGGTGACTACTACAAATTAGAATGCTTAAAAAAGTGGTCCACATAAAGTGCAGTGTAGTCTTAGCCTTGAAAAGAAAAAAGGATGGATTTGAGTCGTTATGGAGGTGATGAAGAAACACCACTTTTATGTACGCAATATAATAACTGGGAGGAAAAAGCTTAGCAGCCACAATATATGATGTGAGATTAAGAACATAAAGTTGCTGGTGTACGCACCCACTATTATGGTCAAAAAGCTTCATTTCCCTTTTACACCTTTTTTTGAACCCGCTTTATTCAGTAATAACAAATGCTATTAAATCATTGGTTTGAGGATCAAATCAGGAAAAAGCCTTTCGTATCTTCACATTTTCATGTCTTTAATAATAATAATAATACACATACCCTTTAGTATATATTCATTCATATATATATATATATGTAAGAAAACTGGATCTTTTAGGTGTGTGATCCTTGATAGATGCGCATGCATAGATAAAATGAAAGAATGGGCAAAAGGGGTTATAGGATTATTAGGAAGGGAAGGTTTGGTTTTGGTGTAGATGTCATAGAATTGAGTGTTAATACCCGAAAGATCACTGCATGCACACTGAAACAAATTTTGGAGAGAGAGAGAAGAGAATAAGGTGTGACTTAAGGGAACATGGGAAAACGCCAAAGGGAATGAAGCCAATGGTGAGCGGCCACTAAGAATTAGGGTATGTCTGATGCAAGAAGAAAGAGAGAAAGAAAGAAACAAGTTTTCCTTTGAAGTTTGAAGAAGGCGTGCCCGACACCAACCCCTCCTTGTGGCTCGCCTTTTCAAGTTCTCTCCAACATGGATTCTCTTTGCAGTGCCAAACCCATCACTTCTCTCAAGAGATAGGACTAGATTCTACTTTCACACTTTTTCCTCCTTTCGTCATCTCTTCTTTTAAACCTCACCATTTCTTTTTCTTCCCCTTAACATCCTCGTATTCACAACTTACACTGCCATTAATTCATTCATCAACAACTTCATTTTTTTTAACTCACATGTTTTCACAAATAGAATTCATTTTTGACAGTTTATAAAGTGTTATATTTACTGTAAAAATGAAAAAGAAGAAAAGAAAAATGTGTGATTTAAAGCAAGCAACTAGGGTTGTTGTTGGTGGTGAAGGGGGAAATATAATATGAATAATAATGGTATCTGGTTTGAGATTTGCATGGAAAGTTTAAGAAAGGAGATGGTATTGAATTAATGATAGAAGCTTTTTCCCTTTTAAAAGACTCCACTTCCACTCTTGGTGTCATCATTGCAGCTGAGTTGGTGGGCATGCATGGCTTGCTTTAACACCCTTTCATATCGACTTTCTTTATTCTTTTTTGGTTGGAATCAAGGAATGAATTTCATTCATCTTCTTCTTCTCTATTAATTTCTCTTTCTTTCTCACACTCTCACTGTGAGAACAGTGCCAAATGTTGATTAATGCATCATCAACAACAGCATGTTTATGTTTAAGTGACTAATTACAAGGGCACGTGCATTAATTAATTTTAAGACACATTAACAGTGAATAATTAAGGCTGAAAAGAAGGGTGAACAGCAATCATGGTTTTAGTGATTGCTCGTAAATCTGCTCTGTCTGTCTTCAAACGTACGTTTTGCAGCGTTAATAATCGACACAACAGTAATCGTGACAACTGTTATCGTTGTCGTCGTCTATTAGAATGGATTTAGATTCTCTTTTTCACACTTCAATAATAATAGAGGATAGATATGTGTAGTCATGTTACAAAAATAAACATGCGATTTTCTTTTTTATTGTAACAATTTGTTAAAAATTTAATTAATTATGTTAAGATTTCATGTCATAAAAAATTTGTGTCTACTTCTTTTGAGTTTGCCCTCTCGTACGAAAGGGTGTGTTTTCGATACTTCTGGTATTTTATATATAGCACAAAATAAACCTGCAATTTGGAACTCATGAAAATCAACATCATAAAAAAAAACAATTAAGAAAGAAAAAAATAATAATATAACTTCATACTTGTTAAAATGATTATAATCACCAACATAAAAAAAAAATGCAACTTCATATAATCGACTTAAAACAATACAATTGCAACAAGCATGATCATTTGTTGTATCGATGTACCAAAGTAATTTTGCTTACACATGTTAAAACAAAACATAAAAGTATTTTTCTTTTTCTTCTCCATGGTTGTTTTTCTTTGGAGTTTACTACTACCAGGACGCATGATTTAATCTGAATACCAAAAGGTCCACCCCACCGAATTAATTAGAAATGTTGGCAATAGCAGTTAGTGTAGAGATGAGAAGAAGTTATGAACTTTTCTGGGCTTCAGTTTGGTGGTGGTGTGATAAAACTTCTGCTTTGGGCCTCAGCTTTTGACACCCATTAAGATGACACTTTTATGCATATGCTGCTTTGGGTCGTGACACACACTGAACATCGACCATCATATTCCGAAAATGTTTTTCTGAGTTTTCTTCACAGACCTCACATCATCCATCGTGTCAATTGTCAAACATCGATCATAGGGTTAATTTCTTGATGTGATATATGGACTATTCTTTCTCCCAGTAATGTTGAAAAGTTACCGTAGAAATTAAGGTATATATATACTTCAACTTTATGAATTATATCACTCATAAAATCACTTTTGAAATATTTTTATTTTCTGTCAAATCAATGTTTTTTATTAAAAAAACACAACTTGCACGTAAATCTGCTGTACATGAGGAAATAAATGACAGTTAAATTGATATAATCAAAAGTACATACATGTTATAACATTCTATCGTGAATTAAAGAAAAAAAATATTAAGATATTATTAATATGAAAAATCTATCTTCTCATATTTGCTCTATTAATAATTATACTTGTCTTTTATTATTTTTAATGATAGTATTTTTCCTGTATTAAAAAATAAGGAATACTATTTTATAATTATTAATTAATTAAAATAAAAGATAAAACATTTTGTTATTACCAACAAGTGATTAACTGTTTACTATAAGATAACACTACTTTCAACTTAAAGTTTTAAAATAAGCTAGTCCTTTTTTGTATATTATTTAATTTATTGATTTTTATTCAATTTTAACTTCAAACTTCAAATTACACCGTACTCTTCCAAAATATTAAAACTTAGCACTTCGTTGACAAGAATTTTCAAAAACTGAAAGTGTGGTAAATCATATTGGTTGTAACACAATAAACTTTTTCCATCATTTTTCTTTTCAAATTCAATAAGCAATTCCAATTTATTTATTTTTATAAGTTTCTCTAAAATATAATTTAATTTTTTAAACATTTTTTTTAAATAATGATTACTGAACATTTAAATTAATCAGTTAGAAACTGTCTTAAAGTAGTTTTAAGTTTTCACAATGTAATTATGTTAAAATTAATCAAATTTTAGGTTAAACTACGTTGAAATTTGACAAGTACGATGGTAAATGGTATTGACTTCTAGACTAACCTGGTTCAGTTGAACACATAAAACAAATAATAATTATGTGGTTTTTCCTATATATTGTGAAACCCTGATAGAGTAAACCTTTGTCACTTAGAAAGTACAGTACCCAATTAGTATCAGATACCTTGTCCTTGTGAACTCAAAGTTGCTGGTAAGCTTCAGTTTCCCTGCATTACTTGCCCTTCTCTGAATGGGATAACTTTCTTTTCAGGACCTCGTTTTCCTTTCTCAGTTTCATGATTTTCTGTTTAAGCGTTTCCACATGCCAATTTGCGGTCATTTCCTGCTGCTGGTCCACCAGCTTTGCTTTACAAATCAGTACTGCAGGTTCAGAAAAGCTTCCCACTTATTTTTAGGCAATATAAGACCAAAATATGCTCAATATATAACAATAAACTGCTATTGAACAGAATAGAGACATGGGAATAAAATCAGCCTTACATTCCTTTTCCAGATTTTGGATTTTTCTGTTTAATTCATTTTTTTCTTCCTGCTCAACCGCAAGACATTCCTTCAAGTCCTGAACCTCAGAATTATCTGTCAGATGATTAATGATGAACAGAACAAATAAATCTTCAGTCCACATGACCTACATATAGATGTATCTCAACTTTGAGGCAAAGAAAATTCATGCATTTATTGGTAAACAAAGTGCCTCACATTTTGATTCCACTTCAACATGCAGTTGGTCCAATCTCATTGCTAGAACCTGCATATGACTTTTATGTGCAGCTAAATCTCCATGGAGTTGGCTAATAGTTGCTTCATATGTTGCTTTCTCGTGTAGAGATTCCCTGATATAAGGTCACCCCAATGAACATCAACAGAACAAAACTTTCAGTTCAGTGATTGGCACATTTTTTCAAATAAATAAATTAGTGCTTGAAAGTTCATATGGTCCCTGAACAGTGACAATTATAATGAAAGACCCCAAATGTGGATTTATTCGGTTAAATTAATCCCCATATCAATGATGTCGTGAATCTGTGAATAATTTGGGTTCAACAATTAACCATGTTCGATTGTCTTACAACTCCCAATTGCAATTCTCAATTTGAGTCAAAATTTTCACTCGTTTAGACAGTCAACAAATTAGAATAATTGGATGCAGATCAACTAATTCATATTTTATTTAGATAATTCGATGTACACGAAGTTTGACTTATTTGTGCATGGATATGATAAGCCTGTATGAAACAATGATACGATCTCAAAAAATATATAAAATACGTAAATATTATTAAATATAATAAATATATACTAAATTAAAATCGTATTTTTCAGATATTGTCCAAATAAGAAAATATAAATTATTATTGGGATACATTACTTTTTGTTATTTACACATAAGAATAAAACTGTCAATTTCATTACTTTTTTAAAATAATTCATGAAAAACAATTTTACCCTCTAGTTTATGAAGAAACAATTTTTATATATTTCTATATCAAGTACTTGTGTCGTTCTTGTAATTTTTGTTTTCAGATAAAGTTTGAATATTTTATCAACACATGTCAATGAAGTATCATCTATATTTGACGAGGGAAATAAATAAGACTGTCAGTGTTTATATGTTTTGATAGTTCATTACGTGTGTTGGTGAAGTATCTTAAAATATTAATATCTAGTAAACATGGATATGTAAAACAAATTAAAATTGAAACTTCATATACTTTATTTAATGATTGTGATTTATTTATTGCATTAGTATATCAAATCACGTTTCAACACCTGAATATAGATACCATATATGTAGTTTTTCATCCTTCAAGGATAAATATATCTGAAAAATTAATTTAGCTAACCACTCAAATTTCGCTGAATCTTCAATATATACTCACTTAACTTGAGCTTCCAAACACGCAATTTGTTGTTCGAAGTCTCGCCTAAGCAATTCCGTATCCTTCCTATGTCCCTGCTCCAAACACAAAATCCGAACTAATTCTCAAAACCACAACATATCATACAACCGCGTTGTAACATTCTCTTTCACAATCAAATCACACAGCAGGAAGAAAACAAAAAACTGGGAGCAACTCACGTCTTCTTTGAGCGAAACTTCAGTTTTTGCTCTCTCCAATTCTTCTTTCAAAATCAGGCAATTTGTACGGTAATCAAGCTGTAGCGTCACAACATACTCTACTTTAAATCAACGTTTTCAGAAAATGATTCCAAATATAAATTGTAATCACAATTTAGGTCATCAAAAAATTCTGCAATCAAAGTACCTGATCCGCTAGATTCTTCAAGGACTCCGAGTACAGTTTTGCCAATCTGTCATTTTCTGCAACACTACAAAACAAATTCAGCACAAAAATTACTAAACATGAAAATTTTAATGTGTATTATAGTTAAGAACCTCCTTTGAGGGCATTGGAAGCGACTTGGAGTGATTCACGCATCTTGAACTCTGCGTTGTAGTTGGATTGCAGCAACTGCATCTCCAAAATGCCGCTCTTAGCATCCTGAACAACTTAACGCAAAATTAAAAAACGAACAAAAAATCAAATGTTTTAGGATTAATCGTTGCTGCTGATTGAAAATCAATAATAATATCAGATTTTACTAAAACCTCGTAGATCTGATCGAATGCGGAGAGAAGTGACTCCATTTCTTCATCACTGGTTGCCGCCATTTTTGTTGTTGTTTGTTGTTCCCTCGACAAATTCAAATTATCTATTTTCTAACTTTGAACGAGTGTATTGGTTTTGGGCCAGACCTTAAAAGCCGACCTTGGCCCAATTCTCATCCTCATCATGTCTGCTTAATAAAAAGTCCAATGCTACATAAGACGCCACTTGAATTTTAGATTCTGCTGTAGAAAACATAATTATAAATAAACTCTTAATGAATTATTATCACATTAAGTGAATAAATTCTGAGTAAGTTTTATTAATTTACTCTGTTCTATATCTTTATATATGAAAATGTGGGTGGTAAAATTTCATCAAATTGCTTCATTTTAACATATATATATATAGTTTTAAAATATAAACAAAATTTGGTTATAAGATTACAAATCAATAAACTTTTAATTTGTTGTGTTCGTTTTCAACAATTTAGGTGGATGTGAAAGTAGGGAAAGGGAGGATATAGCATTTCATTCATTCCGCGCACTAACGAGGAGATATGCAAAGAAAGATAAGTTTTTTTACATGAAATTACAATAATAACCTTTTTAACCTATTTTTTTACTTATATTTCTTCATTTATTCTATACTGCAGTTACCTTTTTGCTTTTCATATTACTTCATATATATTATATAATTTATAATTCTTAATTCATTAATATTCAAATAAAGAATGTTGAAAAAAATATATAAATATGCACATATGTTATAATAATAATAATAATAATAATATATTTTATTTTTAATTATTTTTATAGTTAAGGACAAAATGGTAATATTTCATTTTTTATCAATTAAAACATTTTTTTAATCTATTACATCAATCAAATCATTCACAAATTCTCACAAATTTTACTTTCAAATTCATTCACAATCACTTCTAAATCCCTTAAAAAGAACAACACACAATTTACTCTTACATCTATTCAAATTCATTCATTTCATCTCTCTCAAACCCATCCACTCAAGTGAACAGAGCCTTAGGGACTCGACTTCATAAATTGATAAGTATATAACAGATACACAAGTTAATAGATGAACAAGAAAATAGTGGGAAAAAAACTGAGTGAATTAAAGTGTGTCTCCTTAATGTAGATTTATTCTACATAATAGTTAAATTATTAGGTTATAAGTAATTACTAACTGGTTTGTCTATAATAATTAATTATAATAAGTCCAAGTACATATGAATAGGTACACATCATAAATCTACATATTACTTAAATTTGTATAGTAAATAAGTATCCGAGACTTGCTCTTACAATAAAAGGATTCTCTTCCAATAATAAAAGTTACAGTTTTTTCAAGGACACGCATTTCGAGATGACGATGAGGATTTTAAAGTGAAATGAGATTAGAATCCAATGAATAAAGGGATGGAATAAAAGAATAAATAAGTTAACGTATACTAGTTAAACACTTTCAATATACAAAATTATTGAAAATTAATCATAATATTAAATGCATAGGTAACATTAAAATTAACTTTTATTATAAATGAACAAAAGTGAAATAAAGACAGCTTAAGGCTAATAATACGGCTAATAATACCATGAACAACAAAATGACACAATATGCATCGTGTGCGTGGAACAACGAAGTGATAGTAGCATGGTCATCTAACCTGCCATAGAATTTGTTCATCAATCTTGCTCAGCTTCTCATCATCAAGGCGTTTCCAAGTCAAGATTCTCTGCACGCCCATCCAGGAATTCTTTCCCTTCTCAAGTTCAGCCTGTATGATCCTCGCTCTTCTGGGCCACCCTGCTTTCCCATAGCCATGGTATCCAAACCCACCACCATAACAAAACCATATGCCATCCAAGTTTCCACAAAAGTCATTGGTGTGGTCATGGCCTATGAACACAGCCTTCACATCTCCCATGGAGACAAAGGTCTGCAAGACCCCCGAATTCACTCTTGAACACGCCACAGCCTCTTGAAATTGGCCTACAATCTCTTTGTAGAACAGTTCGGGAATTTCTGGGATAGGGATGTGGAAAAATGCAAGTGCGGGGGGATTAATTGTGGAAATACCATCAGTAGAATGAAGAGAATCTTGATTTTGTCCCTGTTAGTGTGTGACCAGCAAGATGTTAATGGGGTCTACATCTGGGAAACCTCCCTCAAGGGAATAGAAAGGCCGTATCCTAAGAATAACAGAAGTGCGCGATTGCATTATTGCATGAAAAATGCCAAGAGAACTAAAATTTTTCTCATTACATTCAACCCAAGCTTAAATGTTCATTAATTTGAAGAGGTTGATTACATGTATTACTTTCATTACTGTCAGTAATTTAAACAATTTGAATGTTTAAAGAGAAAAATATTCATCTTATTGTGATCATTGCTGCCAGCCCCGACCCAATATTTTCATTTCTTCTCGGATATTTATTACAATTTCAAGTTAAACATGGCTAGCTATCGAAAACTCTGTTGTTGTTCATTTCATTCCTAGAAGAGTGAAACTATAGAAACAAATGTAGTTACTTTAGTAAGATTTTGTGCAATTATGACCCTTGTGTGTTCAAGGCAGAAATTGATTCCTTATCTGACATGCCTGTGCTATTCTGCAACTTTCCTAAGGACGACAGACAGTTTTTTCCACCTAGTGATTTATGCAAAACTAATAAATGCATCAATATACTTTACCCACAATTCACTTTGCTCTATTCCCCTCGAGCCACTTTTCTACTCTACAATTAAATAAATATTATTTAACAAAGCTCGTGTATGTAGTATCCACAAAATTCTCACACTTCCCATATATAGTTGTAGAAAAACTGAAAACTTATGAAATCACTACCAAAGAAAGAAAAGGAAAACATTATGAAGATTGTATTTTTATGCAGAAAATAACTGAGAAATATAAGTCAACGAAGACAATCATGAGCATGCAGCATGTCAAAATTGAAGTATAGACAGGTAATATTGAGTCTCTTCAAAATAATAGCCAAAATTAGTTTGATTACCAACCGACAATATTCAGATTTTGTTGTTACCTGGAATTCTTGAGAAACACGACGAAGCCAGTGAAGTTGAGACTCCTTGATCCATCCATAAGTTCGAATTCCCTGATAAACAGCCCTGTCTCCACTGTCAAGAAAGAAAAGATTCAAAACAGTGCTGTTTGCCAACATGGACCCTGGGGCACCATACACTCTTAGGTCATAATTCCCAAATCCGTCAATTTTAGTCTTCAAGCCACCTTTAGTTGGATCATCATCTGATGGGTTGATTTTTGAAACTGAATAATCCATAAGGGAAATTAAGGACATTAACTCTTCACGATTCATCGTTGATTCTTGGTCGTGGTTTCCCAAAACTGCTGCCCAAGGAAGTCCTGATTCAATAGCAGGACCAAAGGCTCTAAACAGAGATTCTGCAGCATCAGGTGCACTTGATCCGAAAATATTATCTCCTAATTGCAAGAACTGAATCCATGTTAATTAGGCAGTAGAACATGAAAGGAAAAAACTCATGGGAAATACTGCATAATTAAAAGACCAAAGAAATACTGTTCAGTACCATATGGCAACTGACAACAAAAGTTTCATGGAGACATCCTATATTTTATTTGAAATCATAATCAAAATTTGTTTCACAATTCGAAAACATGTCACCGGGATTTGATATCATTGAAGCAATGTCTTGAACTTGTTTCGATTCCATCCCTTACCAATAGGAATTTTGATAATTAGTTTCGTCATATAAAGGGCTTGCTAGGTTCGTAAAATGCTTGGGAGGTTGTGGAGAAAGGTTACCCAACACGAAAATTTGAATAATTTGACACCAAATAAGAAGGTACATTGTCCAAGATGAAGATGAAGGATCAAGAACCCTTTACCTTCATTTATCAAGGCTTAGACGAAGTCTTGTTTGAGATGGTGTGCAATGCGTCCATTTGCAAACAAGCTAAGGAGAATTTGAAGAGCCCTCTTCAGGATGTTGGCAAGGAAAAGATGTGCATATGGAGTGTTTGAATCCTTGTGTGTATAAAAGAATCTGAGCCAATTTCAAATTTTGGCAATAGAGAGATGATGGTTGTGAACTAAATGAAGCGTTGTGATATGGAAGATGATTGTGTTATAGAGACGATCGTTTCTTCTTTACCAGGAAAATATTTTTTTTGTTGTTTGTGCAATTGAAGAGTCAAAAAATTTAGAATTGATGACCACAAACTAGTTGATGGGTTCACTTCAGACGTATGAAAGAAAGATTCAAAAATAGCATGACTAGCGTTTGGAGAAAGTCCTCATTGCCAAAGTTTCTTTGAAAGAAAATGGAGGAGAGAAAAGTCAAAGATAACAAGATCATTAAAAAGACGCAGAAGTGATCATATATATTGTTTATTAAAAATATTAGGGTAAAAAATGGAGGAAAATGAAGAAATGTTAATATAGATATGGTTTGAGGCATCTAAATCAAGAATCCATGACCTTCCACCAATTGATAAATACATGCAGTTGACACACTTAGCATCGAAGGGGACTAACCTTGACTAATTGATTTCTCAAACTTGTACCTCAAAAATTCTTGGTACTCTTTATAAAAAAAATAATTAGATTCTGATTTTTCAAATTTAGATACATTGCAGAAGTTTCAATAACTCTAGTTTGATTGTCATCTTTCATCAAGTTAGGTGCACGGATGAGTCTAGTAATTAAACCATCCATAGAAGTGACTTGATCACTAGGTAGAATCTGATCATGAACATAATCAGAATTTGAATGTAGGCTCCTTCTCAAAATAAAGACCATACAATATCTATCAGGTTTCTTGTTGAGTTTCTCTAATGAGTCTGTCACTAGAAATCTTTTTAACTTCTTCTACTGCAGCCCTAGTCTTTGCCATGTGTGAGACCATATCATGGTTAGTCTGTTAGGAAGAATTTTCTCTAAGAGCGTGTCCCACCGCCAAAGTACATTGGAACAGTGAAATGAGATCAGAAACGTAGACAAAAGAGGCTATAGCAAGACAGAGAAAGGGTGTTGCGGAGTGATTCTGACAACAGGAAGGCAATGAGTGGAGGACAAGCACTGGAAACTCGATGTAAGTATGAAACAGTTAGAGCCAAGTGGGCCTTCAAGTGTAAGAAAAAAACTATAAAAAAAATGTGGAACTGGTTCATGTGAAGACACAAAATAAAGTTACATATATTTCCCTTACAATCACCTTCGAGTTTGAAGATTCTAGAAGATTGATAGTAACACTTGGGGTCGAGAAAGGCTGTTGTGGATTTTCTAATTAAGGGAGGTCTTAGAAATGATAATTAGAAAATAAAGAACAGTAAGATAATGTAAAAAAATAAAGGATTGTGAGTTAGTATGTATTAAAGAACATTATTATTCTTATACTACCACCAAGTATTTAAAGAGTCATTAACATTATAACCATTTCATGTTAAGGATTACTATACCATAAAAATATTACCAAATTCACGTGGATTGTGTGTCAAATGCAATAGTATATCTGCTCTGTTCACTCAGAATTTCCTTTCTAGTTTTCTAAAACTCCCAAAATCCAAACATGGATACCGATATTTTGTATATAACACTCACCAAATTACCGTTACAAACCACCAAAATTGATCACGTGCAATCTCACCATAATAACACTTTTCCACTTTTTGCCAAGCTCTCAAAATCCCCTTTTACCCACGGATATAAAAAGAAAGAAAACAGGAAGTACCAGTAAAGGCAATAAAATCCGGATTCTCTGCCTGAATGATTCGCTTCAGAAACCGAGTGGTGTTAAGATCTGAACAAAACTCGAACTCAGAAGGTAGCACGTCCCTGCAACGGGTTAGGCTTCCACTGCCATAGTGCATATCAGCCACCTTCAACGAGAACACGATGAACAGTTAAACAGAGCGGTTTTACACTATTTTCTACGCACAAAGAGAAAGAGATAGAGAAACCTGGAGGATCTTGAAGGTACCGTCAGAAGAGAACCGGAGGGGAAGGTTGGGGTTCTTCTTGATGCGCACCGTTTCGTTGCCAATGAAGAAGTGTGATAGGAAGTTTTGCGTGAGGTGAAGGATTGCGAGGACGAAGGCGAGGTAGAGAAAAGAGTGTCTCCAGTTTTCTGAATCCATTACCTTTCCCTTCTCTCTCACCCTCACAGATGCTTGTTGATGCCTGCAACAACCACCTTCGTTCGCAAGTCAACTCCATCATGGGCCTCTCTTCTTGGGCTTTGCATGGGTCGGGTTTGTGGCCCAATACATGAGCCACCTGTTTTCTCTGACTCCATATTATCTTCTTCTCACAATCTATAATTTATTATAAATATTCTAATTCCATGTCTCTTAAACAAAAATATATATTTAAAAAATAATACTTTAAAATATAGCATAAGAAATTGATTTTTAACTATTCAAAATTATGTTAAAATACCTTACGTTTGGGGAAACCCTTTTTTGCCTATTATTTCATAGGATGTCTTATGAAAATGGTGTAATTGTTTTTCTAATTTACTAAAATGGATAAATTTAAAAAAATTAATCGTAAAAGAATAAGTTGTGCTTAAATATATGACTCCTCAATAAAACATAATCCAAATGTATGACTTAATTTTTATCCTTTTAACTAGGTAGTGTGGTATTTGCTGGTATGACTTCATTTTTCTTTTTTTAACTAAAGTTGTGTTTGATAACATAATTTTACATGAACGTAATTTCACTTCTGTAATAAAAAATACTAATTCAGCTTACTTAAAAAATTAAAATTATGTATTGAAGTATTATTTTTTTTTTCATAATAAATTTATCAATCTAAATATAATTTTTACTATGTGGATATTTTAAAATTTTTAAAAATTACACCACTTTCACAACATTTTCTTTACAAAAGTAAAATAAAAATAATGGAGGAAAGTAATGAGAGTTTTGGGATGGATTTATTTAGCGAGTGGACCAAGTGGAGGAGGTAATGGGATTTTGTGAAGATGATGTGAGAAGATATATAATAATATGCATTTATTAATATTTGACATTTTAATTATTTGTTCAACTAAATTTGTCAAAGTTGTGTTTAGAAAAGAACATGGCCCATTTTTCCCACCTCGAGAAAGTTCAGAAATGGGTTTTATTTTTTTATTTATTTTTTTGAAATGCAATTTTTGTAATGAAAAATAAAAAAGAGATTTTTAGAATGAATAATAAAAAATGGTTATATACTAATTCCCAAATTATATATTTTAGAGTTTATCTATAATAAAAAAAATTTAAAATATTTTTATGTTATTTCTTTTAAAAAGTCATTTTACATTTTTGTTTAAATAAAGATATTTTATTTAATAACTTATAAATGTGTATAGTATTATAAAATATTTTATAATTATAACTTTTTTAATTTAGTCAAGATAACTTCCTCTAATACACAAGTCTCTTTTGTCTTTTTGTCAAACTCGTATTTGACACAATATTCATTGAGACCAAAATTGTCTAGTGAAACCAAACTCATCAAGCGAGAAGGTTTCCCTACCTCTCTACAGATGTTAAGACTTTGGCAAGTGTACCAAGTCATGCAAGTAGTAACTGGTAAGACCGGGATATCGTTTCTCAAGAGACTCGTGTATACTAAATAATTGTGTAATTAGTGATTAATTTAAACTAATGAATATATTCATGATTTGGGTTTTTATATGCAAGAAAGTAAATATTTCATAAATAATTAAAATTGAACTTGGATATTTGAAGACTTTAGAAAATGGTAAAGGCTAGAAATGCAATGGATTGATATTGTTGGAGTTAGACTTCACCTACTTCACTCTCATGTATATTAAGCAATAAAACTCTTTTCCATTAATTACTAATGTCAACCCACAAGT
>Ga0214544_1002283_pt1 | contig 40461 bp, 31 predicted proteins | sample CNSS3metaG_FD_160074 | JGI IMG/M metagenome (GOLD analysis project Ga0214544, IMG submission 160074) | Root nodule microbial communities from cowpea collected in UCLA plant growth center, Los Angeles, California, USA - CNSS3 | ecosystem: Host-associated > Plants > Roots > Nodule | place: USA...
AAGAAGAAGAAGAAGAAGAAGAAGAAGAAGAAGAAGAAGAAGAAGAAGAAGAAGAAGAAGAAGAAGAAGAAGAAGAAGAAGAAGAAGAAGAAGAAGAAGAAGAAGAAGAAGAAGAAGAAGAAGATGATGATGATGATGAAACTGAAAAAGAAGTGGATGAAGAGGAGGACGACGATGAGGATGAAAGTGATGATAATGACTAACTTTGTCTTTTTTGTATTTGTCATATTTGAACTACATTTTTAAAGTTTAAAATCAAATCAAACTAACTCTATAACATTTTGTTGCAGGCACGTGAGTTGGGATGCCATGTGTTTCTTGATGAAGTCTTTCAACAGACATATCTGGAAGGGTACTGGCGAGTATGTGGATGAGACGTCTAGGAAGAAAAATGTAAGTCTCTTTTACTGTTCAGTATTATTTACTCTTAAATGTATCCCACCACAGAATAATAATTGTCCATTGTTTACTTACAGGAAAAATTTCAAACTAGGCTTTCTCAAGTCAGATCTGAGGTTTCCTCATGTGCTGATGGAACACAAGAGCAATCCTCTGTTGATCCTACACAGGATGATTCTATCAGGACTAGGTGCTGGATTAAGACAGTAGGAGGGAAAAAGAAAGGAAGACTTTATGGGGCTGGTCAACTTGTTTCAAAATATACTGGTCCAAATGAAAGTCTGAACCAACTACCACCTTCTTCCTCTTCTAATACTGAGCACCTCACTAATATTAGGCAGCAACTTTCACGCAGCCTAGAGGAAAATGAGCAATTGAGGTCTGAGTTTCGATCCTTTCAATCCCTAGTTCTGCAATATCTCCCTCCTGATGCTCAGGCTCGTCTTCAGCAGCCACAGCCACAGCCACAATCATAGCCACAACAGCCAAACCCTACTCAACAAAACTCTAAAATCCCTCCACCTCATCCTCAGCAACAAAATAATTAAGAGGACGATAATGTAAATGAAGAATCTTCTCCTGATTATGAAGATTATTAGTTTTTCTTGTTCTTAAGACAAACTTTCTTCAACATGTACTTAATAAACCTGTGTATTATTATTCCTTCTTGGTACTGATCGTGCTTATGTAAACATTCCTGTGCTACAGACCAATTTTCTCTGTTTTATAAACAATTTAGTGTGTCATCTGATATATATACATAGTTATATTGTGATGGAGTTTGATAATCATATAATATTTGATAAAATGGAATGCTGGAATGTTGGATTGTTGGATTTGTCTGTGTTGGAATTTTCTATATGTAGGTATTGTGGAATATCTAAAAAATAAATAAATCCAGACCAATTTTTGACTCTTACCGATGGATTACCGACGGCCTTATCCATCGGTAAATCCATTCGTGAAGTCCACACCATTAGCGACGGATAAGGGCGTCGGTAATTTCCGACGGATGTTTCCCTCGGTAATTACCGACAGATATATTCGTCGATAACAGCGTGGACTTTACGAATGGATTTACCGACGGATAAGGCCGTCGATAATTTCCGACGGCATAATCCGTCGGTAATAACCGACGGTTTTAGCGATGGATGTTTCCGTCGGTAATAACCGACGGTTTTAGCGATGGATGTTTCCGTCGGTAATTACCGTCGGACTTGAACAATCCATCGATAAATGATTACCGACGCGCGGTTTACTAACGGATTTGTTGCTGTCAGAAGTCCGTCGGTAAAACGTTTTCACCGATAGATTATGCACATTTCCGACGGATTCTGACCGTCGGTAATTAGCGTTTTTCTGGTAGTGCATGTTGAAACCCTTTTTGACATATTGAAAAATACAAAGTCAAGACAAACGACATCTACAATATGTCATATAGTCTACGAATTGAGTCCAAACTTCAAGCTTTGTGATCTTTACGTCAATTTCAGATTGAATACACCCTAAGCTTGATCAACAATGAATCACTTCAATTCTTCATTAAGTATTCATTAATCACACATGATCGCATGCACTGGCTTCATCAAATTCATGCACTAAGGTCACTTGTGCTAACAATCTCCCCTTGATTTGATGAAGCCAACATCTACACAGTATTCTTCGAATTGAATTGATGAAGCAATATCCACTATGAAAGCCTGAAATAACTTTTGAACATACAATCAAAAGCATACAAGCAATCCACATATGCACATGCTCCCCCTATCACTATTATGGTTTCATTTCAGATATAGTTTTAATTTTAATTCCATTATCTCTCAGAATTTTCAGTCCATTATCTCTTAGTTTTAAATTTCACTCTAGTTCTTTAATTCTCACTTTTTCTCCCCCTTTGGATTCATCAAATAAAGTTAACCAATTAGGTAATTGAAAATATTTAAATTTTCATTTCATAAAACTATTAGAAACAAACTATCAGGGACAACTAATATTGGATACACCCAACAAAAGATGAAGAAAATCAGAAACTGAAGCTAACAAAGGCTAATATAATCAACCGATTAAACTGGAAAAATAGTAGATTCAAAATCTAACAGCAAACACACAAAATGAGAATGCAAGACAACAGATGTAATGCATGCTCTAATATACATCCCACTCAATCATTCCTTGGATTATTTTTGTTGTACACAATGGAGAGAAAGTTAGGGACATTGTGAATCTGGTCATCAAGGTCTTGAAACCTTGCACTGTAGAATGTGTGATGCTCATTTGGGATACATTGAGCTCGTGTAGCTGGTGGAGAACCATTATTTCAAAGTGGGAGTAGGTATGGTCAGTTTCCTTTGGGCATTGTAAAGCTTAATGACCATAGGTTCAAGTTCAGAAGCTATCCTCAACATGATTCACTCCACTTGGTTCAACCTTATTATCATACGGACCAACATAATCTTTTGTGACAAGTCGTTTTACTTCAAAGAATTTCTTGGCCAAACAAGTCGTTTTAATTTCCTCGTCCAGACAAGCCCTTTTTACTTCAAAAAAGTTCAAATTCTTCAAATATATGAATTATTCTCTTAAATTGTCTCATCCAAATACAACATTGAACTTAAACTTTTATTATTATATACACAGGGACAACCTAAGAGTTTGAAGACCTAAAGCAAACTTAAGTATGAGGCTTTATATTCAAAATTTATTTTTTGAATATTTCTATGCAAAATTATTTTTATTTAACTTTCACACTATTCTTTAACCCCAACTCGTGTTCATCTCATATTTCCTTAGAGATTTCATGTTAATATTATCCACTAAAAGAATAAACCCTAACATGGTTCTACAATTCAATACGAACAAACATTTCTATTTCCCATCAATATATATGCAAAAAACAAAATTCTCAAAATCCATAAATCAAAAAGGATTGAAAAACAAAATCGGACAAAGGAAATTGATTTAATATAAATTCAACAAATAGAATAAAAACAATAGCAACACAAATAGAACGGAAAACATAATAACAAAAAATGAGGATAAAAGATTGGTAGAGAGATAAAAGAAGAAAATAAAAATCAAAGTTGATTACAAGAAAATAAAGATAAATAATTATTCTCTTTTTCCTAAAAAACAATTATAATTTATTGAAATGATGTTCTAACTCTTTAAATATCATTTTTAATACCAATAAAAACCAACAAAAACTAATTAATTAAATTTTATTCTCAAACATAAAGTTATAATTAATTTAATAGAGATATATAGTAGTACTAGAAACATTTTTGTTGAAACTTTTTTTTCTTAAATATATTTTTATCATTAATTTAATAGAGATATATTAAGACTAAAAACACTTTTAAGACTTTGTATTTTAAACATAATTTTATAATTAATTTGATAAAAGAATATTTTTATATTTAAAATGAGTATTTTACCTATTTTATCCTTAAGTCATATATTATATAATTGCCTAGGATGTGTGCCGGTTTTTTGAAAAATAAAAGTCTTGGTTGTAAGTATGACTCCTTATTTAATAACGGGCTTCTATGAATATTTGAGTTAATTTTACTTTTCGGGCATAATTTCTCTTTTAATCTATCGAGCTTCATTTGAACATGATTCATGCTGAATTTCTATATAAGTACTAATTCTCCTTGAAAAATATGCATATCATATCTTATACAGTCAATCTCCATTTCTTTATTCATAATTTTTCTTTAAGATATATATTTTTATTTAAGCTTTCTTGATTTTTCAAATATCATTCAAAGATTAGTCCATTTCTTTCTTCTAAATATATTAAATCTATGAATGTTTCTGAACATTCTACAAGGGTGGATCTTTGTAAAGGGTGAATTGGTCAACTTTTGATAGAGGTCTTCAAATGCCTAGGGTTAATTCATCTTCAATTGGTATAGTCTTGTCTTGTGAAAGTCAATTGGTCAATTATTATCATAATCACAATACCTAGGGTAAGTTGGATGACTATCATCACACATATTCATATCGCATTAAAGGTTGCTTGGTCCACTCTCATCATGGCTCTTTATTTGTTAGCTATATGTCTTCTCAACTATTTTCTTCCCCAAAAGTCAATTTTCTAACTATTTTACACTCCTTATTTTGTTATTCATGACAAAAACAAACTTTTTCAATATGATAAAATCATGTGTTCGTGGCCAACATTCAATAATTATATGGCTATAGTGAAAGTTATTTCAACAAACTAAATAAGATAAGCAATTATTTTTAATGAAACTACATTAAATCTATATTCTACATTTTATTTTTCATGATATATGCTTTAATAATGCTAGTATAAATATGGTTAAATTACTTTTTTGTCCTTTTATTTGTTAAGTAATGTCAATTTGGTCCTTAAGTTTTTTTTCTGTCTCAATTTGGTCCTCATTTTCTTAAAAATAATTCAACTTAATCTTTACCGTTAGTTTGACCAGACGGTGTTAAATTCAACGTCATGTGTCAATTTCTAGTTTTTTTTTTTTTTTAAATTTTTTATTTGTTACACGTGTCACTTCACAGTTGTCCCACATGTCAAAATGATTCAATTTGGTCCCTATATTTGTTTTTAGTTTCAATTTAGTCCCAATTTTTGTAAAAATGAAGCAATATTGTCCCTTCTTAAATTGACACTCAATTTACTTTTTGTATAAATTTTATGATGATATTCATACTATATTTGACATTTTAATTAAATATTTGTAGAAATATTTTTAAATTAACTTTAAATTTTATACAAAATATTAAACTTTGGTTTTGTTTTGAACTTGAAATTTAGTTCTTAAACTTATATGTGACAAGTTATTTGATTTTTAATCTTCACTAAGTTTGTATAATATGGTACATTTGATGCCTTTATACATGATGACAAAATTGGTAATTGTTAAGATTAAGTTTGAAGTTTAACTTTGTTTAATAATAAAACTAAAGAAAAGCTTGTTTAAAAATATTTCTACAAATATTTAATATAAGTGTTAATTTTAGTAAGAATATCATCATAAGATTTATACAAAAAGTAAATTGAGTATCAATTGAAATAGAGACAATATTACTTCATTTTTACAAAAATTGGTACTAAATTGAAACTAAAAAACAAATATGGGGACCAAATTAAATCATTTTCATACATGGCACAAATGTGAAGTGAAATGTATAAAAGAGAAAAAATATTTAAAAAATTAAAAAATTAAAAATAAATTGAAAAAATTAAAAAAAAAATAGAAATTGACACGTAGTGTTTACTTTAACATCGTTGGTCAAAATTAACAGTAAGGACTAAATTGAATCATTTTAAAAACAACAAAGACCAAATTAAGACAACAAAAAATTGGATGACCAATTTGACACTACTTGACAAATACAAGGAACATCGTTGGTCAAACAATTATTTCTGATAAAGCTTGTGTATAGAAGAACTCATCTTAAAGACGAGCCTCAATACTGAAATCAATCAAACAAATATTTGTTAACATGTTTTCAATTTTCCAATAAACCCTTTAACATAAGAACTAAGGACCGACATACTTGTCTTTGTTGGGTTTTGCGGTGACTTCTTTCTTGCTGACTGATTATAATTAGACTCGTCGGACCCCAATTGTGGTGACCTCTTTCTTGCTGACTTCTGCCATAGTTTTGATTAGAGAAATTCTAAACAAACACGATAGGTACCCCTCGGGTAGGATGTTTCACCATTGGCTTGGATAAAATGTTTTTGTTTAAAGAGGTGTCCCCCTGCACTTTACTAAGCCCTACCTTGGTTTAATCGTTTTGCTTAGATGTCCCCCTGTACTTTATTGAGCCCTAATTCGATTTAATCGTTTTGTTTATACAAGTGTCCCCTTTCATTTTAATAAACTCTAGCTTGATTTAATCATTTTGTTTAGGCAGGTGTCCCCCAACACTGTACTGTTTAGGTTAAATTGTTTTGTTTAAGTAGGTATCCTCCTGCTCTTTGGTGAGTCCTTGCTCAAATTATTTTATTTAACCAAGTATCTTCTTGCTCTTTCGGTGAGTCCTAACTCAAATTATTTTGTTTAAGCAAGTATCCTCCTACTCTTTGGTGAGTGATGAGTGCGTATTTTGCCCTCATTCAGTGTTTAATTCTTAATTGAATTTGTATGCTTAAAGAGTGATTTAATTGACAGTTCTGATAATTAGACTATTTGAGGTTTTGTGATAAAAATGTCTTAAAAAGTATTTTTAGCTGCATAAATTATTTTTGGATATTTTAACGTTTGTTGATGCAGCTGAAATTAAGATTAAGCTCATTCAAGGTGGGAAAATAAATTAATTGAAATTACAAAACACCTTTAAATAAAGCTGAAATTAGCAAGTTCTGGAAAAATCATTTCTGCACCCCTAGTTTTTACTTATACACTCCCTTCACCAAATAAAAAGCTTAATTAATCAAAGTAAAGTCTCAATTAATTTTTGTTAAAGTAAATAACTTTAATCAAAGTAAAGTCTCAATTATTGGTAAAAACTCATTTAATCACATGAAAGTTTCTAAACAAAATCAAAGTAAAGTCTCAATTAGATTTAAAAACCCTTGAACTCATATGATCAACATGCATATAGATTTAAAATCATTACTTTTTACGTGATTCAAAGATAAAAGACATAGATGAATTAAAACCTCAACAATAATAAAAAGAACAAAGAAATTAATTGATCTAACATCAGAATCCAATTAAGAAATTACAATGGAATCAACCCAAGAAGTTTAGAACTCCATGAATGCAAAATAAAAATAGAAGAATGGAGAGAAAAAGGAAACAAAATTAGGCCGCCCTAAGGGTTCCAAAACTTCGAAGTCCCGAGCTTGTTTTTCTTCTGCTTCTCCCTTGGTCTCTTTATATAGGAATTGGACTAGGCTTTTTTGTTGCTAAAACCTCTCAAATATCTTTTAAAATAAAGACAAAGATAAATATTCAAAGATATTTGGAGAGATATAGACTATTTGACAAATATAGTTCGTTAATAATTTATAATATAATTAAATTAATTAATTATTTAAAGATATCTGATAAATTATCACCAAATAATATTTGTATTATTTTTCTAAATAACCCATTTTCAATCCTGTAGTCTAATTTTGCAGAGACATCTAAAAATATCAATATTTACAGTTAAACCCCTCTCCTTTGACCAGTCTTTGACTTTTTTACCAGATTTGACCAACTTTGACCATTTTAGTGTCCATTGAGAGGATGACATGTGGCAGCTCCTTATCTCTCCAAATTAGGGTTTCGTAGATGCTTGTAGTTGCTCCAACGGTGTGCATCCAGCGAGGGGTGCTGACGGAACTGTGGTGTGGACGACGAATGGTGCACGTCACTAGTGTGGTCTTCTTCTTCTTCTTCCTTTTTGCCTATGGTTCGTTCTCGCTCGCATAGAAGATGATGGTGGCGCTACTGCGTTTTTGTTGGTAATGGTGGCGCTACTGCGTTTGCATCATGCTCGGGACGTGAACGAAGGTTGAATATGGTGCAGCTTCTGGCTTGTTTTGCTGCTGAATGCGTGGAGATGCACTGGTTTCGTTGCAGGTGGTGATGACGGATCATGGTGGTGCAGGTTCTGTGTTTTTCGGCAAGTGGTGGAGGCCTGCAGTTGCGGACGATGATGGTGTCGCTGGTTCGCTGCGTGAATGGATGAATGGCTGACGCTGCAGGTGCAAAACGGTGGTCGCGCAAACGGTGATGGTTCGCGTTGCTACTACTCCGTTGTGTTTCGTGGTGTTGCAAGGTGCTTGGGGACGCTGCAATGGCTGTGCAAATCTATTCTGGGTCACGGTGCAGGGACGAACTCGCGATGGTGGTGCAGATCTGCGTTCTCGGGAACGGCGTGAAGGTGATGGCGCTACAGTGGCTGCCGACGTTGAAATGTGAGGCTATAGATTTTATAAGAATTTACTTGTTAAAAATCAATTCTGTGTTCGTTGGGAGACGACTTAGGGTTACTTTACCCTTTCTATTTTCTTGACTACTATCTTAGCAATATTGAAGTTGCTATAGTTTAGTAGTATTAATTTGATCGCGTCAATGACAGAGTTATCAGCATCTCATTGCTAATTTGCAATTCTGCATTATTTGAAGTTTATGTTATTATACAATAGCAATATTGAAATACAATAACAAATAACTTGTATATATTACCTGGACGACCAACAATCTTTCTTTCGTTATATAGGATTCCATCTGAAAGCCATTCCCAAGTTTTGTTCCAGAGTTCATCTAGTTTCTTAACACTATTTGAAAATAAAATTGTTACAAACAACTTTCTTAAAAAATGACCTGAAATAAAGATAGGGTACACTATATTTTTCACTGTCCTAATGTCCTTAAAAGATAAAGGACCCTTGACAGGTGATATCGTTGTCATTAAGCGATCAAATTACCACTACTTAACTTTAGCAACTTCAGTATTGCCAAGTTAGTAGTGAACAAACTAGTTAGGGTTAAGATAACCCTGAATTGTCTCACAACGAATACAAAATTGATCTAAAATATTTGATTCTTATAAAAATGCAACTAAAACTATTAACAATAAAAATATGGGGGTTTTGATATGCAAAGAATGAATGTCACACAAATAAAAGATTGTAAACACAATAATAGAAAATAGGTCAATTCCACTACTTTTTCAAAATAGAATTCTTCATCGGTTATCTAGAGGTTATTGTTAAATTAATTATTGTTGTTGATTTACAAATCAATCAATGTATAGTCTCAATTCATTTGCTGGTATCCTCACTTTTAATTAAAGTACAGTCTCAATTAAAAGTGAGAATTTTTAGATTATCCATAGTAAATTCAACCAAAGTACAGTCTCAATTAAATTTTACTATGCATAATCATGTCTATTCCTTTGTTTCTTTACCAAATAGAAAACTTAATTAATCAAAGTAAAGTCTTGACTAATTTTAGTTAAAGTTATTACCTTTAATCAAAGTACAGTCTCAATTATTGGCAAAAACTTATTTAATCAAATGAAAGTTTCTAAATAAAATCAAAGTAAAGTCTCAATTGAATTTAAAAACCTTTTAACTCATGATTAGCATGCATGTAGATTTAAAATCATTGTTTTCTATTCAATTAAGAAACAAAGGACATACATAAACAAAAAAACCACAACAATAATCAAAAGAACAAATAAATTAATTCATCTAACCTCAAAATCCAACTAAGAAATTACAGTGGAATCAACACTAAAAGCTTAGCCCTCCATGACTTTGATGGAATACATGATAATATATGATGAAGGAAAGAAAATAAAAGAAAAGAGAGAATGAGAGATGTGATAGATGACGGTGTCTGCCAAAACCAGAGAGTTACTAAGTGACTCAGTTGTCTCTCTTCTGCTCCCTTAAGTCTCTTTATATAGGCTGCAACTGGACTTTGGGCTTTATCTGTCAGTTGCTTAAAATCTTTTTTTTTATTTAATTAATTAGCAACTTAATTTCTGACCAATTTCCAATTTGGCCCCTCTTATTTAATCATTTTTACAAAATTGACCAGAATTTGACCAAAGTCTAACCAGTTGACCAGCTTTGACCCATTGACTGTCCAATAGCAGCCTGACACGTGGCGCAGAGTGCTTTCTCTCTCCAGAATTAGGGTTTCACTCTCACACTCTTCTCCAACTCGTGGTGGCTGCTATGTGGCTGACGGCATGGTAGTTTGTGATGTGTTTTCCGACGAAGGTGGCGTGCTGTTGTTAACGCTGTGTTGCAGGCTCGTTGTAGTGACCCTGGCTTCGCATGGATGGAGAAGATGATGCATCCACTGCTACAATGGTGAAAATATGGTGCAGGTTCGAATGGAGGTGCGGATCTGTGGTGAATGGTGGAATGTTGATGTTGCCTTTGCAGGTGTTGTTGTAACGACACGAACTCACGGTGCAGATGCAGATGTTGGTGTTGCTCGTGGTGGTTACGCGCTGTGAAGGTGGAAGATGGTTGCGCAGGTTCGTGTTGCTACAACGCAAGGCTGTGTTGCAGGTGCATTCCGACGTGGTGAGGAAGTGATGAAGATGGTTGATTTCGCTGCAGATCTGTGTTGGTTGAAGATGATTAAAACTGAGTTGGTCACGGTGCTGGTGTCGCTGCGGAGAAGATGGTGCTGCCATGAAGTTCGAAGGTTCGATCCTGTGTTTTCCAGAAAGTGGCGGAGTTGCGGTGGCCGACGATTGACGGTGGCAGATTTGTGGTGGCTGCCGGCATGGTGGCGACTAGGGTTTGAGGAGAAATTAGGGTTTCTCATGGGAGAGATGAAGATGATGATGTGGCAGTGTATGGTTGGTCAATTTGGTGAGTGGAGGATCATGACACGTGTCATCATGTGGTTGGATAGATTTAGAAGGTGAGGATTGCCACATGGCATAATCTGGTTGAGTGGAGTTTAAGTGGTAGGAGGGGTGCAACTCAGTAAAAACTAGGGGTGCAGAACAGGTTTTTGTGGTCCACTTGCAGGAGGAGTGTGTAAATAATAATTGGGGGTGCATTTAGCTCTTGATTTATTCTTTTCCAGAATTTCTTGATTTTGGACTTATTTTGTAACTTTGAATATTTCAAATCCACACTTTTAATGACCAAAATTAAACTTCAGCTGCATTAACAAACATTAGAATACCCAATAATATTTTATGCAACTAAAATCAATTTTTACGCCACTTTTACCTTACGTACTCAATAAATCCAATAATCACAAATCCTAATTAAATCAATCCTTAAGCACAAAAATTCTATTAAATCCCCAAATTTAAACATTAAATGAGGGCAAAAATTTGAACTCATCAACAGGAGTTAACATTCTCCTCAAATAAAACAATTCTCCTGAACTTGGAGGAACCCAAATAAGTTTGCCAATAGTGTTTCCCATCGTTTTGTGTTTCCAACATCTTTCTTTTTTTTACATACACAAATTTGGACACAATTTGTGAATATGTTAAACATCTTGCTTCTTGGTATTTCTTGTTACACTCCATCCAACTTATAAACATTATTTTTGCAACTGTTGTTTTTCCCATAATATCATCAATAGAATATTCATCTTTGTCACCAGGAAGATGGAAATATAATCTTTCAACTACATGATTCCTTCCATGGATATGAAAAGAAAAAATTCTCCAACATGCTTCACATGGGGAAATATACCTGCAGTCCAAATATTTCTTAATTTTGTCAACAGATTCTTGATTAATATTGGATTCATCATGATTGGGTACAATAGTTGTTGTTATTCTGTCATAACCCTTGTTAATATATTTGAATAAGTATTTGATAGAAGAACTTTTATTGCACCATTCAACATTAATATGTGCTTGGTATTTGACCAACAAAACAGGGTTGTAAGGTACAACAGAGCGATTATCTAGGCTTATACCATTCTTGATGATTGTTGCTAAATTGTTCCTTCTACGATAATAGGGAAAACCATCTTCAGATATGGTAGTGGTTTGGTAAAATTTTTTGGGAAAGAATATTGAACATTTACCATTTTTCATACAAGGAAGTGAATTGTTTATTGTCACACAAGGACCATGTATCATGTGTTCCTTCACACATTGATGCAATTCTGGCTCTTGAATAGGACATGGAATCTCATCTGATATGACCTTGTCAATATCTTCTGCATTTGGATATTTATTGGCTGGATGCAAGAAAATTAGCAAGTGTGCATGAGGCAATCCATGTCTTTGAAACTTTATAGTATACATGTATGTATTCAAATATATAACATGTCAACTATATATCATTTGAATACATAAAAAAAAATTAGAAAATTTGTACAAAGGTTGTAATACTTACATGCAATAACCTTCCCCAACAAATGTTTCTTGGTTAAGTCTATTAGAACTTGTTCAAATTTAATTCTGAAGGCTTTAGCAACTACATCTGGCCAGTCACCTGCGGAGAGCTTGTGTGGCTCAAGTAATCTTACTATTTTAGGCCATTTTGGATCACATGTGCACGTGGCAAACAAATATAGAAATCCAACAGTACTGCAAATTGTCATTTCGTCAAAATATAGTTGGTGCATAAATCTTCTTCTTCCAATAAATGAGGAAGGCAGTACAACCCTCTTACCTCTTTGTGATCCATTGTTATCTGAACCACTACTTACTTGTTCACAAAGATTAATATATTTATCAACTCTTAGATTTGACTGATTATTCTTGATAAAAGATAATCGTTCAGATTCAATCATTGTATAACCATCTACAATAAATTATAGAAACAATCTTCGTGACCTTAGTAGGGTGGATGCTTCACAATCTCTTATTTGTATCCTGAAACAAAACCACTTCCTAATAGTCAAGCGATTTCTTTTAACATTTTTTGGATAACATCCAGTGTTTCTGTAGAAAATAGTTCCGAAAATAATTAAAACTTATACATTATAAATATTATGGTATAAGTACTAAAATTTACCTGAAAGATTGTAAGTTGTTATGAATTTCATTATTAGTATCATAAATATATAACTGAGCAAATTTTGGAGCACCCCCTGGAAAGGCAAAAGACTTCCTATTCTATGACAGGATTACCCATGAATACGTAAATTTGGAGGACCATGACCATTGTTAAAAGTATTATCAACTTTTGCTCCGGGAGAAGTAAATGCAAAGATCATGTTATATGTTCTGATATTTTTCTGGTAATTTCTGCTCTCTTTTCACTCAGTATCGAATAAAATTTTGCAAAATCGTTGGGGGTTCTTTCAATAGTCGTAACTGAACTTTACCATTGCCACAATAGAGTTGGAATTTTTGATTTGATTGATGTTTATGTTTGTCCATCCTTTCATCGTACCACATAGAAGCTTGACATTATGTACATATCAATATTGGATCACCTATATCTTAATATTCTGTGCACATTGAAAAACATATTAGTAAACAAAGTGTGTTGATAAAAGCTAAATATATTATATATTAGTGTCGTATCTTGAGATTGAAATCGAAGGCAATGGGTAATCATCTTGTTCTTGATGTTCTTGCTCTTCATCGTCTAATGTAATATGTTCTACATCATCTATATTGATGTGACTCCAATAAGGCTTATAGCATTGGGCCAATGCCTAGGCCCATTCTTTTTAATTTCTTGTAATTTCTTTTATTTTTTTAGTTAAATAAAACTTGTTCTAATTGGGTTGGTTTACTAATTGCAGCCAATCTATTCATATTGCAGCATGTGATGATGTGTGGAATCGAACGTGTTTGTTGGGCCTGCTACGTAGCAGCACAATTAATTGGGCCCGAGCCCAATTCTCTCATACCTCATGCATCCAATTCCTTCAACAATCTGCACCCAACATTCAATTTCATCAAGCGAAGCCCAATTTCAATCAGCACGGGTACTTCCATGGCTTAGGCCTGTAACTTACAGCCCAACTTCATTTCATGATACAACATTCTAAACAAAGGGTCCATGGCTAAAGATAGGTGCGGCTAGGGTTATTTCACGCTACTGGGATTCACTCAACCCTTTCGTGGCCTCACTTCACATTTCTCTTCATTGTTGAAACCCAACCTCTGCTAGGGTTTCTTGCCACTGCTTCATGTTTTTTCTGCCAGTTTCACGGTGTCGTGTTAGTAGCCACGTTTTCCTTACCATATTCACCGTTAGGGTTTAGTTTGCATTCCTAAACCTAGATAGCATCTCGTCCCATGCTGCTAGGATGTTGTTAGATGACCTTTCTTCTTTCCTTTCATTCTTTTTCCGATTGCCTTTCTCCTATAAAGGGTGAACCACACTTTGTAATAGATTCAGCTTAGATGAATGTTAAACAGATTGGTTGAGATCACTCCCCATTCGTTAGCTTAAACTTAAACCCTAGATGAGAGTTCATCTTGTCGGGTTGCCTCAAACATTATGCGTGAGTGAGTTCCGTGTGAGAACGAGAGTCTTCCGCTGCATTACAATCGATTACACCGAAGGAATCAACGTCAGGAGGTTGTTCCAACGATTCACCGTTGATTGGAGCAGGATTCCGCCGATTAATGACGTTGATGGCCTCATCAAGTGGTATTCAGAGTCACTCGTGCTTGGACCGTGCTGAGATAAGTATTCTTCGTCTTATCTCGTTTTCTTCTTTGCTGTTTGATTCTTGTCTTGTTCATTCTATGCTTGAGTTTCGAGTTTGATTTTGTTGCTTCGCTGTGATTGAATTTGTGCTGATATTTTTCTCGTTTAAATTGATTCATTAATATTGTTCGGATTGCCTTGAATCAATAACTGTGATGTTGAAATGTTTAGCTCCCTGCTTCCGCCATTCCAATGCATGTCCATAGGATTTTCTTGTTGATTTCTTTTCATTACCTAGCTTTAATTTTCATTTATCTCGTGTTTTTGTCTTAGGTTCATGTTAGTTGCTTTTACTGTCGTGAATTCTGTAGAAGTAGTACCTTTTTTTTTCTTTTGCTGTTCAAGCGTGCTGTTAATTGAATTTGTTCAGTTCATTAAATGTGTCTAGCTTCCTATGTGTTTTGTTGGGTTCTTTAATTACTAGTATATCAATAGCAATTTTCTACAGTTCATGATTTTAGTTGTTTCAGTTAATTCGTGCTTGTTGTTTCCATTCGCTGTTTTGCTTCCAAAATTGATCTTTGTGCTTTTGAATTTCTGTGTCTGTACTGCACTTTGAATCTGGTGGCCAAGGATTGATGTGACCGACACACCTCAAGCGCATTCCATCACGGTAATCTGATTCATATCAGAATTTATGTGTGGAAATGCAAGTTTGGTCATGTGAAGGCATAGGCGATGTTAGCACCTTGTTCTTGAATACTTTGTTTTCATCGAATGAGTCTTGTCTCGTGATTGATTTTTGAGTGCTCTACATAGATTCGTATCCACCTATTTGAAGTAAAATCCTGTTGATCCTTCTTTGCTTTCTAGCTTAGAGTGGATACTTACTGTTGTGTAACAGATTCAGTTTTGCCATATATTTTTGTGCTGGTGCATTCTGGATTAACTATCTTTGTGGATACAATATGTTATGCAGAGTTGAACCTTGACCGTTCTGTTTTGGCTAAAATCATACCTATCAGTTAATGTTGAGTGACTTAGTTTTTGGCCATTTCTGTTTCCAATTCATTAGCTGATATGTGTTGAAAAAGTATTTCAGTTTTTTAATTAGCAAAATCTTGGTTGATTTGCTATGTGTTATTCCTGTTTGAACAGTTTCCAGTTATTCAACATTCAATATGTTTTTATCACTTCTATTTGCTATATCACAATTTTTTTTGTATTTGTGATTGGCCTAGACTGTGCATCTATCATATATATCTGCAGTTTCATTTTTTTTTGCTTTGATTGTGTTGGCCAATTTCTTGGTTTGGTTCACATCTGTGTGCACTGATCATGGGCTTACTTGTGAGTTACAACTTGCTTTTATTTTTATGCAGTAGCCACTTTGTGGTGCCATGATTTTCGTAGTCTATGACTACTTTGGCCAGCATCAGTGTTTTAAAATTTGTTGCATCTGTCTGTGTTTTTACACTACTGACTTTGTTTAAGTGCAACTGTGTCATCTGTGTGATTCACCAAATCAGTTTTGGTTGTGTGAAACAGTTTTGTTGATTGGTTACTGCATTGCCATGCCAAGATCTGTTTCTTTTGTTTCCTTGTGTGATTCTTTCAAAATTGATTTTTGAGTTGAATTAATTGCTTTTACTCTGTCATATGCACTTGCTAGTTGAATTGGAATGGGAAAACTGAACTTGTTGTGACCTATGGCTTCAAATGCTAATAAGTATAAACCACTTTGAGCGTTGAAAGAAAAGAAAAGAATCCCTGGAAAAAGCAAATTTGCTTAGAAAAATTTGCCACTGAATGTTATGGAATGAACTGAGTGTTTGTGTAAAAGTGGCCTAGTCACCACAGCATATTTGTACTGTCCATTTCAACTCTGTTTGCATATGTTCTCATTCTTGATTCAACTTTTTTTTTTGAGTCTTTGTTTGAATTTGGTTTTATTCATCTTATTCTAGACCTATTCTTTAGGTTCTCTTTTGTGTGCCATCCTTTATTGCTTCTCCTTTTTTTTCTTGCTTGTCTTGCTTACTTATTCCATTGAGTTTGTCATTCACTCTTTCACTTGATGTTGTCCAATTCTTCCATTTGAGTTTTTCTTGCTTTTCTGCTTTGTTATTCTTATGTGGAAGAATGTGAGTGCTCTTGGTTCATTTTGCTTGCAACTCACTAACTTGGCAACTTTGTAGGTGATATCCTTATCTTGAAGGTAGAGCTGAAATGAAAGAGGAACTGTGAGGAAAACCATAGTGAGTGGCTATAAATTAAATTAAATTACAAATTACAAAAGACGTTAGTAATGGTAAGTAAATGTCTTTCTTAAATTAAATTTATATTGATTGATTAACACAAATATAATTTTAAGTATGATAAAAGAACCATAAAATGGAATATATATATATATATATATATGCTTTAAATAAAGTTACATTTATGGTTCATTAATGGATACAACATAATTTTTTTGGTGTACAAAATGTGTAATACATATTACTATATAATAGTAGGATTTCATTGTGTTTGCTTAAATACATATTGAATATAAAAATATACGTCATTGTAATTGTGTTGTTACAAAAACACTGTGTATAACGTTTTATTTCTTATAAAGTAAGTAACAAAAAGGTCATTTTAAAATCAAAATGAGGAATAAGTAATATCATAGTTAAGACAAGTTCAGTTTTTTTATTTAAATGGAAGCATTACAAAAAGAGTAAGTAAGTCACATGTACTTAGGAAAGATTTTAAACATACGTATTAATAGTTACTTTGAATTATACATTAATATTTTAGTCGATGACATAGAGAGATATGTTTTCTAATAAATTGTCATAGCTTTCAGGTCCATATAAAATTAATAACCATATCAAATAAAGCTGAGTTACAAATGTTCTACGGTCATCAGTAGTTTGCATTTATATTCGACAATCACAACACTCACACAAATCTTGTCTTATAACTTCAAATCAAATATACATATACCAAAAGAGATTTGTTGTGACCTCAAAAACTTGGGATAATGTCGACATAAGGTTATAATTGTTAAAAGTCAGACAAGCATAATTTCTTTGATATTAAGTCTTCTCTTTCTTAATAAATTTCTTCCTTGTCTTCGTTGTTTTGGTGCTCGACATTTGCCCCGATGGAATATCTTCAAGTCTTTCAAACTAAAGGTTAGAATCTAGTGATAATAGTTTTGAAAGGGTACGATTTTTATCAACTTCATAATCATGGTCAGCCGTGGCATTGATGGACATCTGTAAAAAATGATGAAACACTATTTAAAATTTTCTTATACACAAGTAGAAATAGAACATTTCTATGATAAAAACTATATTATATGAACATACCACACAACTTTGAGACTCTATTGCCATGTCAGACCTAGACATCTCATCTGCTTGTTCAATTTATAAAAACAAAGAATTTGAAGTCAATGATTTAAAATAACAATAACAAACATACATAAACTTAAAAACGGAAATCTTATGGGTTTTGGGTCAACCTGACTTTTAATGCTTCCAATAATTTCTGGGTCACTTGAAACCTTGATTACAGATGCAGATTTAGTTTTGGGTTGACATCTCACCTTAAAAGCAAGTGTACATCCTAGCAAAACATCCAGATCTTCCGGGGAACATTTAAGATCATCCTTACCTTCCTAATAAATTAAATAATGAAACTATAGTTAATTTCAGTATATATGATAAGTTAGAATTGTGTAACAACAAAAAAAAGACAAACACAATAGTTGTACATCTATCATTTTTTTTCTTAAATCAGCAGCTGATATTCCAACAAAATCAGTGCAGTCTTGATCCCATAACACAAAATTTCTAAATCCAGATTCATCCATTACTTGCACTTTTAACTTATATTTGCATTATACATATATAAGTTCCTTTAATTGAATAATTTCACTGATATCATAAAAGTATGCAAAAACATAAGTATTGAAACATATATGATAATTGACATCTACTTACCTAACTCCAGGTTTATCGTTAATAAAGTCACAATAAGTGCACTTAAAAGGTCCAATTTCATCGGTTTTCTTCTTGTAATATTACAGGCCAGAAAACTCCATCCATCATTTCCTAAATTGAACTTCACAGTACTCACAATGGTAACACAACAAATCTCCTGATTTATAAAAATAAATCAAAACAATAATCTAATAACAATAAATGTACTATGAACAAAAGTTAGTATTGAGACAGTACAATACCTCCTTCAAATTTGTAATGTCTAAAAGTTTTTCTATAACAGCTTTAAACAAAAAATGATCGTTCAGACTTATTTGTGTAGAGGAACTTGTTTGAGGTAGCTCTTGACTATATTGAGAGAAACTATTCCCAAAACGACTACAATGAATATACATGACAATGTTCAATAAATAGCAACATGTACAAAAATAAATAACAATACAATATAATAAAATGAGTGATTAAGTTGTATTACAAAAACATACTTAGACCACTGCTTCTTGAAATCTACATATTTCGGTGCATCTTGAAGAAACAACAATTTTGAACCATTCCATGAATTAGAAATATAAACTGGCCATGGACCTACTGACAAAAATGTAGATAAGCTAAATATACAACATCACAGAACGAAAATAAAAAAAAACAATATATCAACCTGATGCAGCTTTAATCTTGCAAAGAGTCAAAATAATAACAATAACTTCAGATGGATCATTTCCCTTCCAAGTACTAAGAAATTTGCTGTAGTAAGAATCCCACAACGTACAACTAACAACTGCAAAGCTACATAGATAAAGTTGTGGTAAAAAATTGACATATTGATTAAAACAATCAAAGCACATAGTTAAAAAAATAAGCAACTACCTTAGATCATGAAGATCAAACACAACAATTTTGGAATAAGGCTTTGTCCTAACATTGTCAACAACACCAATGACATCTAATTGAAAATGGAAAGTTAATTAATCACACATACCAAACAAAAAAAAAAGTAAAGAAAATAAAAAGAAGAACAATAGTAAGTCAATATTTAATTTTACAAACTTAGCAACCAACAAATCAGCAACGAAATTTCCATCAACAATATCTTTAACAGACTTAAACTTAAATACTTTCATTAGAATGGTAGGAAGTAATTGTTCTTTGATGGTGGTAGCTCCTATAAATAACAACTTAAATGGATGATCACATACACGATATTGTCCTTGATTAGTTAAAATTTTGAAGTTGTTCATAATATAACTTTTTCCCTCAACCAACTTTTGTTCTCACAAAGAAAAATCTTCCTTTTTAACCAAGCCTTGAATAATATCATGCTTAATACAATAATCAACTAAAGTTAGTACAAATTAAACTCAATGATATATAATTTTTAACAACAAACGACAACAACTTACCTTTTCGTCCATCAATATCATCTCGATATGTGTATTAAAATCACTATTCTTTACAAACCACAAATCAGTTACCCTAACAACAAGCTTAAGAGTTTCTCTATGACCATCACTCCCACTAATAAAATCAAATTTTCTGGCCATCTATAAACTATTTATCAAAACAAAGCACTGATTAGATAACTTTTTAAAAATATATAGGTAAAAGACATGCAAAACAAACAAATAAAATAAATAAGCCCGAAACCTAGGAATTTCACGTTCCACTAAAAATAAAAACATTTAACTTCCATAAACACCAAAACCAAAACCTGAAATACAAAAATATCCTGGAGTTAGAAATGTCAAGTTAACAAAAATAACAAAATAAAAAAATAAAACAGTGAAATCAAGGACCCATTCTCAAACATGTGAAAAGTGAAAACGGAAAAAAAATATGGACTTCATGTCAAATGAAGGAAATAAAAAAAAACATAGCACCAAAAATAAGGCGGAAGAAAGGTAAATAATACCTAATGTTTACAGAGAGACGAAAATGAAAGGGGTAGAAGAAAGCGTCAGTCTGCTGTAGAAAAAAAGTTGATCATGAAACAACAGATTGAAGGAAAAAAGTTAAAAATCACCTGATTACTATAGACGATCAGAACATCAAAGCCAAAAAAATGAATGAATAAGGTAGGAAAAACAAAAATTTAACGAAAAAAGTAGAAAAAGAACTGATCATGAAACAAAAATTGAACGAAAAGAGTAGAAAAATACCTGATTTCTACATAGCAGTGGAACATCAAAGCCAGAAAAAAAAACGAATTAATGAGCTGATGAAACAAAATTTTTACGAAAAAAGTAGAGAAATAGTTGATCATGAAACAAAGATTGAACAAAAACAAATAGTAAAAAACCATGTCTGTACAGAGCAGCGGATAATCAAAGACAAAAAAAAGAAAAAAAAAGGAATAAAGTGATAAAACAAAGATTTAGCGTAAAAAGTAGACAAACAACTGATGATGAAACAAAGATTGAACGAAAAAAGTAAAAAAAAAATACCTGATTTCTTAACAGAAGCGGAACAACAAAGCTAGAAAGAAAAATGAAGGAATGAGTAGATGAAACAAATTCTAATCTTTAGAAGACTCAACACTCTTCTGCTTCTGCCAATTACTCAGACATCAATCAATCAACTAATCAAATGTCAGAGATATTAAGCGGGAAATTGAATTTGACAATGAAACCCAATGAAGAGAAGAGAACATCACAGAGGACAGGGAGAGAAGTGGAAGTTTGAAGAAAAAAAGCGAAAAGACAATAAAACGAAAAAATTTACACGTGTCAGCTAGACAACAATGGGTATTTTTGTATTTTCAGTGGTAGTTTCCTTTCTTATATTACTAGTATGAGACTCGTGCGTACGCACGGGCCTTTTATTGTTTTTTTGTTATTGCTGTTGTGTGTATTTTGTATTTATGTTATTGTTGTTGTACTCATTTGTTTTAATTATTAGATATTTGATAATTTTAAAAGTAAATAAAATTATTGTTATTCTATTGATCGATATAGTTTTAATTTATGTTTGAATCAGTTGTAGAGGAATCTAAATATAAGAAAATACTATTTTGAAAAACCTACTTAAAAAAATGTTGTGTGTTTCCAAAATAATAAAAAGCTGAAAGGGAAAATATGTGAGATATATTAATAATTACTTTCTTGAAAAAATATGTGGGTTTTTGGCGGCAACGCATATTCCGAAAAGTTCAGAGAGTCTTTTCGTATCTCTGCAAAGAGTGCATTGCAGATTTGATTTGGCTTTTCAGTTTCGTGTAGTGTACACATTCAGTGGTTTCGTTTTTCATTTTTACGTTCCTGAATTAGAAGAATTGGGTGCCCTACAGACTTCCATTTTCATCTGCTTACATGGAGGACAAAAGTGCAAAACGCTTTAGCTTTAACAACTTTTTCCAGAACTCCATAATGTTTATGGATCGTAAACAGGTTTGTGTTTATAGTTTCGTAATTTGAATTTCTTTTTCGTTGTAAAATTTCTTGGCGACTTTAATATCATCATGCATTCGTCCCTGTAGCCGTTTCTGTTATAAAGATCGTTTCTTTTTGGGTTTTTGAATCAACCTTAAAATTTGGGTAATTTGTTTTTCAGGAGGTTTTGGATTTTGACGAAAGGTTCTTTTTGGAATGGGCTGATACGTTGGTAATAGGGACAAATTTTTTCTCAGATCCGAGGGGAAATGTTTTGAATATTGAATTCGAGGAAAGGCTTTTGGCCGACAGGAAGTTTGTCGGTGGAAGACAGATTTTAGATTTTTATGATATAGATGATGCTGCATATATATGTACCTTGTGTTGCGGTGATCGATATTTTAGGTTAAGAGTATTTGACGTACGCTGGAAGGAAGTACAGTATCCTGTTGTAGGGAATTCAGGAGGATCACGAAAACTATGTAAACTTTCATGCGCACCTAGGTTCTTCCAATGTTTTCGACTGATGGTCGATACCTCAAAGGTAACAATTTTTATACTTGTTTATTATTATTTCGTTGTATACATATGTGTATTGTAGGTAATATTGGTTTTTTATTTCATGTTTGTGAACAGCTATTTATAGTTTTGGTAGAGGAATTTCGAATGTTTTGTCAAGATGATCTTAAACTGGACTCCAAGGTGGAATTGTATGATCCCCTATACAAAAAGTTCGAGTTCTTTGTGGACATCAATATAGATGGCTGTTTTGTTTTGTTTAGTTTCGCGGAGTTCTTTAAGTATTATGGTTTGAATAGCAATTTTTACGTACATTTTAGTTATATAGGAAACAATGTTTTTCTTTATAAGATTTTCTTGGCTGAAGGAACACAAATATTGTATGAAAGGGTTTCATCTGAACTGCTGAACAATGATGGTAATAGTTCGACTGGTAATGATACTCATACGGTGTTTGGTAATGGCCTTGATAATGGAAATCATAACCTGACCAAGAAGCTAACTCAATATGATGTTGAAGCTTCATGTCTGGTATGCAAATTCTTTATTGTCTTTAATTTGATCTTGGTATTTTGGTTTTGCTGGTTTGTCTAAATTAATTTCATTGTGTTGCAGTATCTGCACTCGAATTTTGCTAAATAGTTTTTGGATAAGGATAGGAAGAGATATTTCATTACCAATGAAACCTGCAGACGCTGGCCTTGCAGAATTCGATGGACTGGAAGAACTTGCTATGAATGCTATATCACATGTGGGTGGAAAAGTTTCTGCAAAGATAATTTGTTGGTTGCTGGTGATATCATTCAATTTGGAATGGACAATGAGAAGAAAAATATAATCCATGTAGTTAAGGTTTAGATTGTAAAGCCTTATGTAGTACTTTTTATGTAGTAGTTTGAACACCTGGAATACTTTAGTATGTTTTAACCGTACATCTATAAATTTTATTAAGTACTCTACTATTTTATTTATTGTGTTAATATTGTGTGCTCAATATTGTTAATATGTTTATCTGTAGTTATATTTTTGTTTTTATATCCGTTATTGAATTTCCTTTGTCGATGATGAATTGGTCTTTAATAAACAATTAATTGTTATTTTGTTTTCAACAATGAGGTCCAAGTTTAATTGTTATTTTGTTTTCAACAATGACGTCCAACTTTTTTATGTTAAACTATAATCAACTTGTTTAAAAAAAATTCAATTACTCAAGTTTTGTATAATTTATTTTAATAGTAATAGTTTGTACATTTTGAAAGTAATTTTTCATTACGTATTGTAGAAATATATAATTATAACAAAATGTATAATCCTACTATATGTATTACAGATTTTCAAACATATGATTATCATTACAACAGATGTCGAAAATTTAACAAAGAATTATTCACCACTGCTTTCTACATATTGGTAATGGTTTTTATTAGTTCTTCGTCTATAAATTGATCTAAAATATGTTAGTTGGAACCGAGTAATTGACTCTTGTAAACATGTACAATTATGTTGTTTGTTATTAATATTAGAATAACCTGGGACCTATAGATTTATATTCAGCACTCATTTCCGGATTTGAAATTACATCAAATCCATTTGTTTGTTTCGTTGTTGGTATGATAACGTCGTTAGGTTGAAGATATTCTGTTATGTAGTCAAAATTAATATATAGATATTTTACAGTCACGTTGTTATGTAATGGAGGTGCATAAATGAATTATCGTGGTGTTGTTAGTTAAATTAAGGATGAGTTGGTGGATGGGTTGGTTTTGTCTTAAATACAGCGTTGCATATGTGGAGTAATGGTACAAAGCAATGGTAAAGCTTCGTGGTTTCGACAGTACTTCCTACAGTCGTTCATGTCATTCAGCTTGTATGAACAAAGCAGAAATAGGACCAGAGAACAAAATATGGATCGATCTGGGTAAGAATTACTCCTCCATCACTGTGATTTGCCTATGAATTTGGGGAGAATGAAAAATTTGTAAATTTGTCTTTAAATATTCATGAATAAGATAATTACCTACTTTGTCGATCGTTATTGGATTTAGCACATCAAATGTATACCAAATTTTTTTCTGTTATATTTATTTACTTATTGTTTTCAGGAATTCTTAATCTGGTATCTAACAACATGGAGATTGATATTTCATTGCAGGGAATTGATATCGTGATTTCCAACTTCCAGCATGGGCAGATGTTTCATGCATCATTGGCTTGCTTGGATGTATGTCCAAATAAAGTAAGTCTCTGCTTCAATGTTTAATACTATATCATATTGCTACACACTATTGGACAAAATATTTTGAAATTCATAACAAAAGATTGCTAAGCTATACATTTTGGAAGACTTCTTTGTAAACAACATTTGTTGTTTTGCTGCATCTTTTGTTGTCATTGTCATGGATTAATATCTTTAATCCAGATTTACTTTGAACTCTAGAAACTGCAACGTAGAGCTGACCGTGGCTAAATACGGGTGTCGACAAATACAATCTGACAAAACCTATTGACTGACCTTGAGATTTGTTTATTGTCATTACATATGAGAGCATGATGGGAAATTGCTTTCTAATTAGTTTAAATGGCCATGGGGACTGGGACGGAGACATTGACATTCAAGGAATATAAATTTCTTGTCCATCCTTGTTACCTATTATCAATTTAGCACCTATGACATGGTTTGCAAGTCTGGTCACGATCAATCTGCTTCCATTGCATAATCCTGTAGCTTGGTCCAAGTTTCTAAAAAGCATTATAGGTACTCCAATCTTTAGTTTGATCTTATGGTTAGGAAGTCCAAACATACTAAGTGAATTTAGGAACTCAGAGGTGATATTGCTATAAGCATCACTTGAAGCGGATTCATCCACTGAATTAGAGATAAGATATTCTTTTTCTTCCCCTGTAAACAATTGTTAGATATATAAATAAGACTATTATTAATACCAATCATACCAACATGTACCATTATAAATTCATGACTTCCATTGGCATACCTGGAATTAGTGATAGCATGTATTCATTGATTTGATTGACAATCTCATTCTACTTGCTAATATTGCTCTGCTCTGCAAAAATGATTCTTTTGTGTACTTGTGAATTAAATCTGGATATGTTGTATTCACAATTGCCTGTATCGGATCATTGAACTCTGAAATCAAAAATTCCTTGGGTATTTCGACTTCTACTAAACCGTCATTTGGTTCTTCTAACTTACCATCACTAATTTTAACAATCCAATCTGAGAATTCCTGAATCTCGGATGCAGTACTACTTTGTAAACCTCGTTGTAGCAGACACATATTTTTTGTCAATGTTAGAACTTCACAGTGATCCCAAAGATAAGATGCATTAATTGTGGAATTTACAATATCGGACCTGCTACCTCTAGGATTAACAGGAAGGATTTGTCTAAAGTCACCTCCGAATACTATCACTTTTCCACTAAAAACAACATTCTCTTTTGTCATACCACTCATTATGTCATTCAAAGTTATATCTAATGCTTCAAAACAATATTTGTGTGTCATTGGAGCTTCGTCCCAAATAATAAGTTCAGCTTTCTTTAACAACTCCGAAGCTTCAGATCCTTGTTCGATATTTCAAACTGAATTATCTAATGTTGGTACTGGTATCTTAAATTTAGAATGTGTTGTTCGTCCTCCTAGTAGTAATAGAGAAGCTATTCCACTTGAAGCAACTGTCAGTACAATTTTTCCTTCAGAACGAAATGCTGCTGACAGTGTTCTCCACATGAAAGTTTTTCCAGTTCCACCATATCCATAAAGAAAGAATACCCCTCCTTGTTTATTTAGAATGGCCTTACTAATCTTTTCAAAAATTTGCTTTTGTTCACCTGAAAGGAATTGTTATGACAATTGTTAAATAATGTCATTTTCGTTTAAAGTAATACAATAAGAAAGAACATAGATTCTGAACCTGTCATTGATCTTAAGTTGGATTGGAACAATTCTCGTTGCTCAGCAATGTTATAATTCAGTTCTGCATAAATAAGCCTATTTCCACAATTTTGGACAACAAAATCATTTGGGTATGGCATGGTTGGGAAGAATTTTAAACTGCTTCTATTATTTTTAAGCAATTTTTCTATCTCGATCAAAGTCATGTTTTGGAGCATTTCTGTTCCAATGGTTAAATTTGCGTACAAATAATTTATAGAATTTCTTGTTAATTTGGAAGAGACAATCTCGTAATCCAATTCATGTGCAAATAAACAAAATAGATATAACCTGCAATTCCGAAAATATTTCTCTCGCGATACAAAATTCCATCTGCAAGCCACTCCCATGTTTTGTTCCATAGATCTTCTAGATGATTAACGCTATTTGACAACAATATAGTAACGAATAGTTTTCTAAGATAATGTCCGGAACCCCAATCTTTTGCTTCTCTTATAGCTTCGACATATTCTGTATCATTTGTTAAAATTCCTAGAGCTAAGCAAGCTTCTCTAAATGTAGAATATGTTACATTATTAACTGTTTTGATATCTATGTACGATGTTGCACCTTTTACATGGGTTAGCATTCTTCTAAGATAAAATACTTCACCAGTACTTGGAGGTACCCAAATTAGCCTTCCAATAGTATTTCTTGTTTTCCTTGGTTTCCAACATCTAAGTTTTTTAGATATAGGCGCGAGCATTTTCCATTTTTCATGCAAGGCAAGTATCTGTTTATAGTACCACAAGGACCGTGTATCATGTGATCTAGAACACATTGATGTAGTTGAGGACATGTAATTGGACACGGGATTTCAGCAGAAATCACTTTGTCAATATCATCAGAAGTTAGGTATTTACTGCTCGGATGCAAAAAGATGATCAAGTGTGCATGAGGTAGATCGCGCTTTTGAAATTCTATAGTATACATGACTACAAAATAATCACAGAACAGTTAGTATAATACAATTATATCATTATTCATAGAAGGGATTACTTACATGCAATAGTTCGGCCCAATAAATGATTTTTGGTTAGATCTATGAGAAGTTGTTCGAATTTAATCTTGAAGACCCTTGAAACTATATCAAGACGATCGGTTGAGGATAACTTTAAATTTTTCAATGCTCTAGTAATTTCTGGCCATTTAGGATTGCACGTGAAAGTTATGAAGAGATCTGGAAATCCCATATATCTACAAATTGTCATTCCATCAAAATACAGTTGGTCCATAAATCTTCTGCTACCAATAAAAGATGAAGGAAGAACAACAATCTTTCCTTGTTGTGATCCTTGGCTTTGTGAACTACTTGAAGCTTGACAGATGTTATTATATTTATCAACCCTTAACTTAGATTGATTATATTTAATGAACGACAATTTTTCGGATTCCATCATTGTATATCCATCAACAATGAATTGTTGAAAAAGTCGTCTAGATGTAACCAAAGTTAATGCTTCTGAGTGTCTTGTTTGCAACCTGAATCAAAACCACTCCCTAATTGTCAGTCTATTTCTTTTCTGGTTGATTCCTGGTCTATCACGATGATTGACATCATATCTATATCCATCTTCCCCATATGGAAATAGTAAAGGATATTGAAACCCTAGGTAGCTTGTGTGCAATTCATTTATTCTTTGTAATTTGTCGGATTGCTTTTCCATTATGATGTCTCTACCTGAAGCAGTATCAACATCTCCAACAATAAGGGCTGCAACTTCTAAAACATTCTTATTTAGGCTTTTTTCATCTGAGGGAATTGAAATTAATTATGCTCCTCAAGTGGTCAGCGTTAGTAACCATGATACACATCTCGGAGACTATGACCCTTCAGATTTTTGCTATTCAATGGCCAAATGCTTATCTGAGAATGATACCAAATCATCATCACTGGTATATGATTTTTGACCTTAGATGTTATAGTGCAATGTATTTTCATGTGTTCTAATTATAACTACCGATTTGATTTTCTTTCAGTACTTGGAATCTGAATTTGTAGCAAAAGCTCTTGTTAAGAAGAGGACACGATACATATTGGTCAATGCTGAAGGTGATTGTTGGCCTTGTACAATTCGAAGATCTGGAAGAAGGAACAAAGAATGCTACTTAAGTTGTGGGTGGAAAGAATTCTGCAAGCAGAACAAATTAAAGGAAGGAACCATAATCAGACTTGGTGTAGATAAGGAACAATCGAATTTTATCTATGTAATGGAGATAAAAGTATAGCCTTTGTATTTGGTAGTTTGTTTTGTCCAACAATTAACCACAATAGTATTTCATAGATCCATCAGAAGAACAACAATCTTTTCGATATATATCTATTAACAAATGTATGTTATCGTTATATATTTATATATATAAACATCTATTTTGTAGGTCTATAGAATTCTTATTTATTACTAATTCTATCTATAATTATCTTGCTTATTCTTATATTTTGTACTTGTTCATGCATACAATAATGTTATAACCATAGTTCGACCTTCTACACAACAAATAGTATAATATATTGAATGTGCGTGGGAACTTAGGACGATAAATTCACACAGGCTTAAATGATTAAGCTGATAGAATATCAATTTGAATATACGACGAAATAACTTAAACACATTTCCATACATAATAGTTAAATTGTGAATGGAACTTAGAATTTTGATGTGCAATAGTAAATAATAACATTTACATAATAATATAGTTGGTAAACATAATATTTGGTAAACATAGTTCGTGGATAAAATATTACAACGATGGTATAGTAAAAATAAACAACTGTCCGCAAATCCAAATGTAGACAAAACCATTAATATGATAATGATTTCCAAAATACAGGACACCATCACCAACTTTGATCACCATGACATCAAAATCCATATTTATTTACAAACTTGATTGGTCAACCTTAAAGCTTCTCCTGTTTCATCCGCTTTTTAGTTTTGGACCTAGAAAATTCTGCACTTGAAATATCATTCAAATGGTTGCAATCAACCTCAAAGTCGAACAACAGTTCCTTGGTAGGGGTAACACAGAAGTCAATATAAGGATCATGATCTGCGGATCCACTCAAAGTCAACTGCACATTCCAAACAATTTTTTATTATATTTATTTTGTGGATTACAAAAACATGTAAAACTAACATAAGAATAGATTATATATTACCATGCACATATCAGCTTCTGTATTTTGATCAAAACTTGCCTGTCCAATGATTTCTTTGTTCTGCGATTTTTAAACATAAAATCCTTACTTCAAATCAATAGTACTATCAAAATTAAGTATACAATGAGTTTAAACTCTACATACCTTTCCTGTATGGCATGCACTTTTAGTGAAACCGCCAGAATTTTATTTGTTTATGGATCCATCAGATGATTTAGATTGCTTTGTGGAAACACATACAGCTGTGGGACTTGACTCTTCAATCTGTCAAATTCATTCAACAAATTTGAATAAATTTATAATTATGAAAGAAGTACAAAATTTTACAAATTAGATGTACATTTTTTGTATGACGACCACTTATATTCAGTCCAATTGTTTGAGATTGCGTATTGGGACCACATATAGCCTTGGGGCTTGACTCTTTGGGCTATCATTCAGCCAAAAGTAAACTGTAAAAATCTACAATTAAGAAAGTAAAAAAATTTGATATTACATATACCTTTATCCCATGAGGTGCACTTTTAATAGACCCAACTATTTTTGGTTGCTTATTCCAAACGTATATACCTGCTGCTTTAGTTCCTTTATCCTGTCATTGAAAATCAAAGTACTAAATACATAATCTCAAACTAAGTTATTACATCACGAAATCAATAAAAAGGAAAAACAACTAAATCATAATCAAGAGAATGACCTCCTCTCTTTCGGGTCCGCCCTTGGAGTTTGTTTCGGTACTCGAATCACATGTACCTTCACCACTGTTGTCCTTAATCTACATATGAATAATAGTAAAAAAATCATGTTATGAAGGATAAGTCAAACACATAAATTCTCTTAGTACAACATATTAACCTACCATCTTAGGATCAAGTTTACTTCTAATTGAAGCAATAGTTTCAGGATTGGTTGAAGCTTTCATTACAGAGGAAGATCTGTTACTTGGTTGAACTCTAACCTTAAAAGCAAGAGTACATCCTAGCAAAGCATCTAAATCCTCTGGAAAACATTTGGGATCATCTTCACCATCCTAAAATAAATAAAATGCAATCTTACACATCCATTTAGTGAAACAATTGACAAACAAACTAATACCACCTCAATCATCTTATTCATCAATTCAAGAGCTGATACACCAATCAAGTTAGTACAGTCTTGATCCCACATTACAAAATTTGTGTAACTGTCTCCATCTGTAACCTGTAATTCTAACTTATATCTGAAACAAAAAGATTTAGTTATTTAATAACATATTACTAATGTAAACATGAAAAATATCTAAAACATAAATACAAACCTAATTCCATGTTTTTCATTATCAAACCCACAGAGAACACACTTAAAAGGACCTACTTCATCAGTCTTCTTCCTACAACTATTGCATACTGGATAACACCATCCATCATTACCTTAATTAAACTTTACAATATTTGCAATGGTAACACAATATTGTTCCTATTACAAAACAAAATGAACTTATATCAACAAATAAATCATAAATTCAACAAAAATGTTACAAAAACCCAGAATAACTTACTGATTACCTCTTTCATACATGTAATTTCAGATATCGTACGCACAACAACTTTATACATAAATTTCTCATGTTCACTATACTGGGAAGGTGAACTCAATTGGCTACACTCTTGACTCGGATTAACTTCATTGCCAAAACGTCTATAAGTACAAAATTTAAATGATTATAACACAAACCCACAACGAACTCAGAAAACAAAAAAAATAAAGACTCAACCACAAAAACCAAAGAAATGGAAAACCTTAAGAAGATGGGGTAAGATATTGCAGAACGGAGAGTAAAAACTGAGGAAGAAGGAAAGAACCCAGCTGAAACAATTTTTAAAATACAGAACAATGAACTTTGATCGTAAAGGAACTGAGCTCATTAATTAATCCATGCAAATCAATCAAATCATGCAGTACTCCTCCATCTAAGGCGGGAAACCAAAAACGACTTCTTTGGCCACACAATCGAACGAAATCGAAGCTTGATTATAGGGGTACATTCGTCAAAAACGGAAATGAAAATGGGCAGATCATGGAAGAAGCAAACTTACCAAAAAACCTAAAAATGGGACAGCTGTCAAGAATTTAAGTTGGGGTATTTGGGTCTTTTCCAGAAGTCATTGTTTTCTTATATTTTAGATTATAGATTAATTCTCTGTTTATTTGGTTTTCAATTGGGATTAATTTGATTGGAAGAATGTTAGGTGAATATGTTTTTATTCATATTTTAAATTCAAACCTTTGGCAGACAAATACATTAAAAACAATTCAAGCATTGTTACATTTCCTTAATTAAAGCATAGTATCGTCATTGGCATGCGTGGCTGTTTGGTATATACAATCTCAAATCCATTTAAAATGCATAAAGTGTGAATCACGGGTTACGCAGCTGTAATTCTATTTTCTATTAATATTGGATTAGAAATACAAAAGCATTGGTTTGAATATTATATAATTTATTTATTTTTTGGTTTAAATATAATAATTAAATTGAGATATTTGAACATAAAGATTTATATTTTGGAATATGTATATCTAATATTTTGGTTTTGGTCTATATATAAATATAGTTTTTTGGTTTTGGAATATAAAAATGACTTTCACTTTACGTGAAGGCTACTGTGATGGTGCATGATATTATACACATATTATATATATATATATATATATATATATATATATATATATATATATATATATAAATTGCGTTGTATGAATATGTGAATATTATTTTGGATTTTACATTATTATATATATTTTGGTTTTTGATATATATAATAAAGATATTTGATTTTGGAATAAATAAATATTCAAATTTTGGTTTTGTTTAACATTATTTTTATGAACAAATTGAATCAAGATGTTGTCAAAATGACATCTCTTGAGGAGATGTTAAATGTTCGTGTTTATGTATATTCATGCGAGTATTGGTCGATCCAAAAGAAGATTAATATTTGGTCGGATTATATACACACATGTGATGGTAAATATTTCATAATTATAAGCTTTTGCATTGTCGATGACAAATCAATCCAAAGATGGATTTGTTGTTGGACGTGCTTTATTATCAATACAACAAGATACCCTTAACAATTAATATTACGATCTAAAAAGTCTTAACTTTGTTTGCTATCACATGTTTGGATGTCCGATATGTATTCTTGATTTTTGAATTGCATGTTAAGTTCTATGATAAAATAATCTTTTTACTCTAGCTTATTCTTTTGTTTCCTTGTGTATTTGTGTGTGGTTTTTCTTCTTTGCGATGATCAACAATTTATTGATGTGAGTAGATGTGGGAACCCCTGACAATCGCAGTGAAAATGAGGATGATGCAGCTTGATGATCATGGATGGGTATTGGGTTCACTATTGAGCCCACGTTTGAAGAAGCTTTATTTATTTTTTTAATCCCCCTGTTTATGGGCAAGTCTTTTGAGCCACTATTAAACTTTTATTTTTGTTTTAGGCAATGTAGTGCCTCTGTTTCCAGTGTTGGTATGATTGGGTAATCGTAAACTTTCATACCCTAAACTCCGTACTCGATATTTTAAGTATGAGACGTTTTATTTAATTAGATTTATCTATTTATTTGGGATGTTACAATAATTACAATTATTTTTATGAATAATAGTTTTGAATGAATGAATTAGTTAATTAACACAAAAATTAAAAAATAATAAAATATCAATAATTAATAGTGATAAAATATTTATATTATAAAAGAAATAAAATTTGGGATAAATATTTTTCTATAATTAATATTATTTGTTCAATAAAATTTAAATTCATTAATTAATTAATTTACACAAAAATTAGAAGAATAAAATTATATCATTAATTAAGAGTAATAAAATATTTTTATTATAAACGAAAGAAAATTTGAAATAAATATTTTTCTATAATTAAAATTATTTTTATCATTAATTTAAATCAATTAAATAATTAATAAACATAAAAAATAAAAGCTTAATAAGGTATCGATAATTAATAAAGAAAAAAATTTGAAATAAATATTTTTTTATGAAAATTATTTTTATAAATGAGAGATTTGAATGAACAAACTAATACACAAAAGATTAGGAGAACATTAATGAATAGTGATAAAAAAATTATATTATAAAAGATATAAGATTGGGAATAAATAATATTATACAACACAAAATTTTGTAAGATTAATATGATATTAATAATTAATAGTTATAAAAATATTATATTTTATTAAAAAAAGATATCATCAATTAATAGTGATAAAATCTTATATTATCAAAAAAATTAAAATAAATATTGTTATAATTAAAGTTATTTCTATAAACAATAAGTTTGAATGAATTAATTAATTATCACAAAATTAAAAAAAAGAAATAGCAAAATAACCATAATTAATAGTGATAAAATATTTTTATTATAAAAGAAGTTTAAATTATTTTTATTATTAAAATTTAAAAGAATGAATTAATTAAATAACATCAAATTAAAAAATTAATAAAATATTTGATTAATAAATTAAAATTAATAAAATAGCATCACTTATTAAATATAAACAGTTTCCAACACCATAAGACAAAGTTGTTTGGTTGAACCAAAGTGGTCGAATCTTGTGAAGGATCAGGCTGAGTCAAAAAAAGACTAAGTGTCATATTAAATAGCCTTATCAACACAGCAAAATATCGTTCGGTACAGAAGCCTCCATACCAATTTAAGACAATTTAAGATGGTATCATAAATTCACAAAAGGGTATTATTTTCCACTTTATGTTAGCCAATCGTTGTTGGCAGGCTGTTTTTGAAAAGTGAAAATGAATACGATTGCCATTATTAACATCCATTAATCAACCACACCCATTAAAAAGGAAGTGGTCATGCTTACAAAAATTCTGAAAAAGTGTTAACCTCTCTTATTGGTTGAAGACCTTTCAAACATTAGTGCTTTGAAGACCAAAGAAGGTTTGACGCACTGAAACAGTTATATTCAAGTAATACACGTATTTGGTAAAAATAAAAACCACACATTTTCGATAATACTATTGAAAAAGAAAAGAAATTCACAACATTATTTTAAAATTTTAGGTAGTGTTATTTTTTAGTAATTGAGATACCCATCATAAACTTGAACAGAGTGGAAGCTTTTTTCTGTGTTGTCTTGCGGTGGTGTTGTCACTTAGTGCAAGAGAGTTCTTAGTTTCACCTCTCGTAAGCCATGATGCTAACCGTTGTATGAAATCATCCATTACGTAAGCTCTTTCCCAGCCTAACTGTGCAGTGCGAACTCCCATGTGGACTTGTCTTCACACCTTTCTCACGGCTTTATATAGACTCACACAAACAAGATTCAGCCAAACACTATCAAGCAACACTTTCAACAACCATGCTCACTCTTTTTTACTTCTTTCTCACATGCATCGTTCTTCTCTTCTCTTGGAGCTTCTTCTTCAAAACAAGAACCTTCTGGAACCTCCCTCCAGGGCCCTTCTCCTTCCCCATAATCGGAAACCTCCACCAGATGAAACAACCGCTCCACCGCACCTTCCACGCCCTTTCTCAGAAACACGGCAAAGTCTTCTCTCTCTGGTTCGGTTCGCGCTTCGTCGTTGTCGTTTCGTCGCTCGAGGCAGTGCAGGAATGCTTCACCAAAAATGACATCGTCTTGGCGAACCGGCCTCGCTTCCTCACCGGCAAGTACATCGGCTACAACAACACCACCATTGCGGTGTCGCCCTACGGCGACCACTGGCGCAACCTCCGCCGCATCGTGTCGCTTGAGGTTCTCTCAACGCACCGTTTGAACTGCTTCTCGGAAATCCGCACGGACGAGATCATGAGGCTTGTGCGAAAGCTCGCTCACGACTCGCGCAACGCCTTCGCCAGAGTGGAACTCAAATCTAGGTAAATTTAGCATAGAATTAAATTAGGTAGAAATTATTAAGAACTACTTAGCAAAATTTTTTGATTATACTCCATAATTTTTTAATTTTTTATTGTTGTTTGTATAATTTATTGAAGCTTTTCGGAAATGACTTTTAACACTATAATGAGGATGGTGTCTGGGAAGAGGTATTACGGTGAAGATTGTGACTTGAGCGATGCGGAAGAAGCCAGACAATTTAGAGGGATTATTAAAGAGTTGGTGGCTTTGGGAGGGGCAAATAACCCTGGAGACTTTTTGGCTTTACTGAGATGGTTTGATTTTGATGAGTTGGAGAAGAAGCTGAAGAGAATCGGTAAGAGAACCGATGCTTTTCTACAAGGACTCATTGACGAACATCGTAACAGAAAACAGAGTGCCAATACTATGATAGATCATCTTTTAACACAACAACAATCACAACCTGAATACTACACAGATGAAATCATCAAAGGACTTGCCCTGGTAATTACTATATTATCTCCTTTATATCATTTGGGGTTGTTTAAAAGAGTGCAAAGAAATAAAGTAAATGCCTAACTAGTATATTCAATATTGCGTTGATTATTGGCATCTGGATAAGTCGGTCTTTTTCAGCTTTCATGGATAATTATGGTGAGGTAGATAGGGGCCACAATTATTTGAGATTGGGATTGGATAACTGTGTCAGTGAAATGCATGAAACAAAAATTGGAATGGAAAATAATACATTGAGCATTAAAGATGACAGTTGTGCATGTGGTCATAACAGACCGGAATTATGAGCATGGTCTAGAAAACGGTGGAAACCAAAACTTGGGAAATAAATTTACACCCATGTACTGACGTCCTTCCTCAAAATTTGTGAAATGAACTGTTAGTAAACTAACTGGTTCAAAAACAAACGTGATTAAAAGATAATTTAAAAAATGCAGTTCCTTAAATGAAATTAAAAAACTAAACAAAGTTACTAATTAACATTCTTTATTAAATTGAAATAAACTGTTTTTGGTTATGTTTTGGAAGAAATATATACAAACATTAGAGAGAAGGGTATTATTTGAAGTTTTATTTTATTTTTCAGAAGATGGAAATTGTGTATTTTAGTTTTATTATTTACAATATTTTTTTTTTAATTTGATGCATTGCAGGTTATGGTATTGGCAGGAACTGACACATCAGCTGTGACTTTAGAATGGGCAATGACGAATTTATTAAACCAACCAGAAATACTAAAGAAGGCAAAAAGGGAAATAGACACTCACATAGGTCAAAACCGTCTAGTAGATGAAGTTGACATTCCTAAACTTCCTTACATTCAAAGCATTGTTTATGAAACACTTCGTTTGCATCCTGCGGCTCCAATGTTGGTACCCCATTTCTCTTCCGAAGATTGCACCATTGGAGATTACAATCTTCCACAAAACTCAATTTTGTTAGTGAATGCTTGGGCTATTCATAGAGATCCCAATTTGTGGAGTGACCCAACACATTTTAAGCCCGAAAGGTTTGAAAATGAAAGTGAAGCTAACAAGTTGCTTCCTTTTGGGTTAGGGAGAAGGGCTTGTCCTGGATCAAACTTAGCTCAACGCACAGTGAGCTTAACTTTGGCTTTATTGATTCAATGTTTTGAGTGGAAACGAAGCACTGATGAAGAAATTGATCTGATTGAAGGAAAAGGAATCACTGTTGGAAGAAAGTTACCTTTAGAAGCTATGTGCCAAGTGTGGCAATCATCACCAATTAGGAATATTTTCTAGTGCTATTTAGAGCAACGTAGAAATGTTCTTGATAAAGTTATGGAAATATGCATAATAAAAATCAATCTTACTTTGTTTAAAAACAAATCATAGGATCAAGTCTAATCTTTAAACTACATAAACCTTTCTCCAATACTAGCTTTGAGTTATTTATTATATTACTTTTTAGTTGGATAGAAAGGTATTAATACATATGTTGTGTTCATTTTTATTGATTTGAGTCATTTAATGATATGCGTAATGTGACTAGAAAATATGTAAAGGTTAAAAAACCAAATTAAATTGAGTAGAACATAAAGATATAAATTTAGACTTCATCAAAACAAATTGATCTAATAAAGGTAGTACATTTGAAACAAAAATAAAAGTTATGTCGTATTGAGTACAAAATGGCAGATTCTTTCCTTTCATCAATTTTTTTTTGGCAAATAAAATAGAACTAAAGTTATGCAAAAGTATAAAATGACATAAACATGCGACCATCATTGGAAGTGTTTTAAAATCTTGTCCCGCCTAGAACAGTTCAAATTGAAATTGAGTATGGTTTATATTTTTTATTGTATTTTGTTTGTCAAAAGGATATCATGAAAGCGAAATAATCTTGATCCGTGATCATACATAGATTAAATAATATTAAAAGTTATAGAAAACTATAGGTTAACAAAGTTTTTTTTATAAACTTTGACAAATTATCTATTTAGGTAAAAAATACTACTTTATTATTTTATCTTAGTTAAAAAGTAAAAAATAAATCTATTTTAATTCTATTTATGAAAACTTTGTAAAATTTATCAAAAATAAAATTTGTCAAAAGATAATTTTCCAATGTTATAATAATACAACAAAACATAATCATAGTTTCTTAGAACTCATATCAGGTCTCGCCAGGCCCATGTCCACACGGGTTCCCTCCTTCTTCTAGTTTTTTATCTTTTTCTTTGTTTTCCTTTTCTATGTATATAAGGAGGCCTACCCCTCTCGTTATAGTACAATTGTAATAAACTCTTCACTGATATTTCAATCAATAAGAGCTTCCTTCTTTCGTTCTCCTCCTTGCCTTGTGCTTTGTGTTGTTTCATCTCTTTACAAGCTTCAACCATGATGGGTCATGAATTCTAACATGGTATCAGAGCTCTTCAATTGAAGAGCTCTGCTGCGCCTGGTTCACTCTGATTCTTTATCTTTTTTCTTCATATATCTTTGTGTTTTCTTTCCCTTTCTTTTGGGTTCTTTCGTTTACTTTCATCATGGTTAAGGAAGAAAAAACACCTTTAACAAGTGATAGTTACTTGTACTTACATCCTGGAGAAAATCCAGCAGTTTCTCTCATGTCTTCTGTGTTAGATTCAAAAAATTATCACTCTTAAGTGCAAAGAATAAGTTGCAGTTCGTAAATGGATATGTCACTGCACCAGAGAAAGATGATCTTTTACATGACGTATGGACAAGATGTAACAACATGGTCGTGTCTTGGTTGGTTCATTATGTTCCACCACAAATACGGCAAACCATATTATAGATGGAGAATGTTGTAGACATATGGAATGATTTAAAGGCCAGATTCTTCTAAGGTGATCTTTTACGTATTTCTAATTTACAATCTGATGTTGTTCAATTGAAATAAGGAAACCAAACTGTTAGTGAGTACTTTACCAAGTTAAGAGTAATTTGGGATGAAATTGATAATTTTAGACTTGATCCAACGTGTAGCTACAAGAAGGTTTCAGAATTGGTGGCACAAAGAAAACTAGAGGACCGTGTCATGCAGTTCTTGAGAGGTTTAAATGATCAATATAGTAATGTGAAATCACATGTTTTATTGATGGAACCGTTGCCTTCCATTTCAAAGATTTTTTCTTATGTGTCTCAACAGGAAAGACAGCCGATGAATAATGGAGCTAATTTGGAAAACAAGATTATCGCTGCTGCCACCAATGGTTCATCATCAACATGTACTTTTTGTGGTAAAGGGGGGCACGTTGAGTCTGTTTGTTTCAAAAAGAATGGGTTCCCAAGTAATAAGGGAAACAAGTGTATCTGCACTCATTGTGGTAAAAGCGATCATACGGTTGATACGTGTTACAAGAAACACGATTTTCCACCCGGCCATCGATGCTAATCTCAAAACTGATGAAACCAAGAACGAAGATGATGGGCAAGAAATCAAATTTACAAAGCAGCAATACCAAGCTTTGATGGCTTTAATCAAACCTGTTGAAGAGCTTGGAACAATAATGCAGAAACCAAGTCATATCAGCAGCATATCTACAAGTTCCATCGAATCAGGTAACATCTTTTCATATATTACCATCATAGATGATTTTAGTAGATTTTCTTGGGTTTATCTTATGCATAATAAATCTGAGACAAGGACGCACCTCACTAATTTCATTAATCATGTTGAGAATCAATTTGAAACCAAAGTAAAAATTAGGTTAAAATACCTTTTTGGTCCCAATTTTCGTAAACTTTTTTGAATTAGGTCCCAATTTTCGCGGGGTGCTCAAATAGGTCCTAAATTTGGTCAATTTGATTCAATTAGGTCCTAATTGGGTAACGCCGTTTAAATTGATAACGTTTCACTGTACAGTTGGCTTTTCCTTACTACGTGTCGAAATACTAATCCTACGTGTCAGTGTTTGCTTTATAATGAGATGGTTAATTAGGGGGTTAATGACATTAAGTTTTTAATTAAGAGGAAAAAAACAAAGAAAAGAAAGTAAAATAAAAATAAAACATAACAAGCAGCGCGATAAATGCAAGTAGAAGGAAACCCAACTTAAGGTCTTTGCTGAGGGAATTGGGGGTTTAGGTTACTGCGCTGGAATTTGGGGAAAACATTGAACTCGATTTTTAAGAGCAATTGGTACGGGGTCAACGTGAATTCATCGCACATATCTTAACCAGGTTAGGTTTTCTATTGCGTTTAGGATTTCGATTTCATTTTTGGTTTTGGGTTTTTGGTTGTTTGCGATTTTCTTTTTCGTCGTTTGCGATTGGGTTGGTGTTGGTTTCGAAAGCGGTTTTGTTTGTTTTATTATGCTATTGTGTTGTCATTGTCTGCTATTGTATGGCATCCTGATTTTCGTTGTAGTGTCCCACTCGTTTGTCCTGAACATGTTTGTCAGTGGATTGGGGTTGTGTGTGTGCTTTGTCGGTGTCGGTGCGGTTTGTTTGAAAGTTGTGTTACCTTTTTTGTTCGTGGACCCTGTGTATGTTGTTTCACATGTTTTATGCGATATTAAATGTGTTTGTGGACCCTGCTTACCAAATGTTTTTTATATGTGCCAGATATCACTTGTTTGAAAAAGTTGTTTGTAATGTGTGATGAGACTTTCGAAGTTGTGGTCCAC
>Ga0214544_1002284_pt1 | contig 40461 bp, 20 predicted proteins | sample CNSS3metaG_FD_160074 | JGI IMG/M metagenome (GOLD analysis project Ga0214544, IMG submission 160074) | Root nodule microbial communities from cowpea collected in UCLA plant growth center, Los Angeles, California, USA - CNSS3 | ecosystem: Host-associated > Plants > Roots > Nodule | place: USA...
TACAAGGCACAAAGGAGTTTGGAATATGGTACAAAACCATGACTAACTCAAGGATCATTGGCTACACCGATAGTGATTGGGCAGGATCAATAGATGACATGAAGAGCACCTCAGGCTATGCTTTCTCACTGGGATCGGGAATATTCTCTTGGGCGTCAAAGAAGCAAGCCACAGTTGCACAATCAACCGCTGAAGCAGAATATGTGGCAGCAGCTGAAGCAACAAGTCAAGCTATATGGCTTCGAAGAATACTCAAAGATATGGGAGAAAAACAAAGTGGCCCTACTACAATTAATTGCGACAATAAGTCAACTATTGCAATGGAAAAGAACCCAGTGCATCACAGTCGAACAAAACATATAGCAATTAAATACCACTTCATCAGAGAAGCGGAAACAAATATGAAGATACGACTTAAGTATTGCCCGACAGAAGATCAAATTGCAGATATTTTCACAAAGGCCTTACCAAGACCAAGGTTTGAACTACTACGCGTTATGCTTGGAGTTACCGAATTTGCATCAAGGAGGAGTATTAAAGTATAATGCAAATTCTAGAACAATCTAGAAAAATCTAAGATAGAGTTATTGAAATGTAATGAAACTTCTAGAGTATTGAAGAAAAGCTTAGGATAGGAAGAAAATTAAAGAACATTATACTACGTAGAAAACTCTAGAAGTATTTGCATTAGTTCTAGCTAGGAGTTTCTAGAATAATCTATGGGTCTATAAATACCCATGTATCCTACCATTTGTAACAGGAAGAACAAAATAACACAACATCCAATACAACTATTCTCAACTACAAGATACACTTCTCCAACTACTACTTTCACACTCTACTATCTACACATTTTCTCTATCCCTTCAACTATCCCCTTCACAACCTCAAAATACTAACAATTTCCAATCAAAGACATCATTGAATTCAACAATTACGTAGTTAATTTTGTTTTGTTCGTTAATTTCAGTTAACTTAGGTTTTGCAATCTTCGATTTCGCGTTTTAAGCACGTGTTTGCGTTCGTGTTAGTTTCGTATTCCTTCTTCAAGTTTTTTCGAAGCATTTTGCAATGATAATTCATTTTAATATATTATAGAAATCAAAAAAATCGAATCTAAATTCAACAGAATTAGTGTTCATAAAAAAAATCGAATCTAATTTTAGGATCATTGTGTGTAGTGCATGCATCAAATTGATTCATTCTGGTTTCCATTTTCAATTAGTGTCAGACTAAAGTGATTTACATTTTTACTTCATCCATTGGTTCTTTCTATAGTGAAATTCGAACATGTCTTGTGAATAAGAAGATTTAAATATAAGGAACATTTTGTAGTGAAGTTTCAATTCCTTTTCTTTATCTAAGGAATAAGAAGATTTAGATGTAAGGTAAAATGTAACAAATTATAAATTATATATGTATATGTAAATATTTAAGTTTATATATCTCTTTTGTCAAAATTTAATAAAAATAAAGCATTGATCTGTCAAATCATAATTAAATAAAAAAACAGTTAAACTATATTATATTTGAAAGGAGAGTCACACATGTCATACTACAAGAATGTTGAGTATTAGCTTCCAAAAAATGCGTCGGATTAGTGTAGGACGCAAAAGACGTCAGTTTGACCTATGCAAATCCGACTATAATAGAAAAAAATAATTTAAAAATATACCAGCCAACTTGAATAAAATGCTTTTATTTGTAATTTTAGTGTGGCATCAGTTTAGCCGACAAATAAAAGGTAAAATCGTTTGCGTCGGACGGCTTACGCATAAAAATGAAATTAACGGCGTCGGATGGCGGACTCAAAGGTTATACAATTTTAAAAAACATTGCTTTATTAAGTTTACTTATATTAATATTAGGTGGGAAAATTTGAACAGTTCACTTTTTCTTCTTACAAGTTCGAGTTCCCCCTTTCTTCCCAAACACGAGTTTGAGACAGAACTTTTGCCAGTGCGAATGCGAATGAATAGTAGCTTGAGCGACGAGGTTTTGCAGGAGCGACGAGGCTTGAGCAAGCATTGAATTTCTCTGTGAGCTTGAGTGACAACCCATTTCCGTGTGAACAACTCCAGAGTTCGACGAAGAGCGCAGCGTTGCCCCTTTCACTTCGAACAATGACTCCCTTCTCTACAATGGAGAGATGAGAGCATGTTAATTGGAAAAACCTGGACTTTGCAAGACAAGGGGGTTTTGTTCGCATTGGGTGTATTTTTGAAGCATCCAAGTAAGTGATTGAAGCCCCATTTACTAATTGTTGATTAAAGCCCCATTTGCTGATTAATTTTATGGTTTAGGGTTCCTAACTAGTTTTTGGTGATTAAGAGTTTTAGGTGAAGGGGATGCATTTTTGGCGAGTTCAAATCTTGAACCTAGGTGCATCAAAGTTTCTTTCGAATTATACATGAGTTTGATGATTTGTTGGATAATGTGTTGTGAACTTCCTTTTGCTTTCAGCGTCTTCAAATTTTGTAAACTTGTTGTAAATAGATTATTGAACAAAAGTTGTTTGTTTTGATGAACATATTCTTGTAAGTAAGAAGAACAAGAAGGAAATGTACCAAGAGGATTTGGAAGAGCGCCTTGTGGTACTAGGTATGATGAATTGCAATTCCTTTGTAAATACACAATGCTTCCTGTGGGTGTGATGAATCTTGAACACGAAGGTTTTTTTTTTCTTTAAATAGGTTACTGGAATTATTTTAATGCCTCATTGTCATTTGTGAAGGTGTCTTTACATGTCTTTATGGATTAAAATGTTGTTGGTTTCTATTACATGTTAATATGTATCGATGAAATTGGCAACAATTTTTTTAATTGTTCAAAGTGACACCAGGTGCATCTAATAATGAAATTGAAATATGAATTTTAGTGAGGCGTGAATGTGTCCCATTGTTATCAGTATATCATGTTGTGTGCATATGCTCTCTGAACCATTTACTCATTAAACTATAGATTAAACCCTGTTAAGTAACTACTTCCTTTTATCATGAATTTGTGCTTCCATACTCAATGTTAGTTGTGTATGCTATTTTAATACTATTATTATTGGTAATGAACTTTAGATTCATGAGACAGTTTGATCAACAATTCAAAAAATAGGCTTTCCAATCAATGTTTTGAATCTTGATTCAATTATCATGGTGTATATTTATACCATTTCTGATATTAAACTTTAGTGCTCTGTATCTTTGTCAGGTGGAATCTTGAGGGGTTCTAAAAGAGAAAAATCATTAAGTAAATTTGTTGAAAATGAGTGTGAGGAGATAGAGAGTCTAATGGAACCTTAATAGTGCTTTACTTACACTATTTAAGAAGTTAAACAGTTTTTAAAGGAAACTGTTGTATTTAATGTTGCCAAAACACCTCTACATATTCTCTTTTCTCCGAGCTTAAAGATAGTCTTCATCTTCCCACGCATACACAATTATTATTATAGTTTTTATGTGTTTTCGTCGATTGAGCCGACGATAAATACGCAGCAAATGTTCGTCCCCATTTAGCCGACGCAAATGAGTTTTGCATCCAGGAAATGGGCGTGGTACATGTTGTCGTCGCTAGACCGTCGCCTTCGTCCTCTTTTCGTCGATTTTATACTGATGGCGTCCGTTTTTGGCCGACGAAAATAGTCTACATTCTTGTAGTGTCATCTTCAAAAAAGATTTTGAGAAAGCATTACTTCTTAAACGATTCGCAACGATGGATTGAAGTATCTCCTCAATATGTTCCTAGTTTGACTTAAGATAAATTAAGAGACAATATATTTTAGAGAGTTTGAATTATTCTCTTATAAGTCCTACATAGAAGCCTTTTAAGACAAACATTTAATGTTATTATAACACCCCACTTAAACATTTAATGTTATTATAACACCCCACTTAAGTTGGAGTATACAAATTCTATATACTAAACTTGGAATAAATAAATTTAATATGTGATTTTCATAATGGTGTGTTTGGACGAGGCAATTTAAGAGGGTGATTCGTTTATTTTGAGAATTTAAAATTCTTTGCAATGAAATATTTTGTTTGGATTGAGAAATTAAAAAGCATTTAAAATTCATACATTTTTTTGAAGTATTTCAACAAGCTAAATTAGAAGAAATTCAAATACCCTAAAAAAAATGTGGAATTTGAAATTCTTTCCACTCAACCTCACACTCTGGACTCAACCCCACACTCTGGACTCAACCCCAAACGGACCTGGCAAACTCGACAATCATGATAGGTTGCGTTGACCAGACGATCCAGACGGATCAGACCGACCTGACGACACAAACTGGTCGGGCGGGCCCAACGACCCAAACGGGTCGGGCGGGCCCAACGACCCAAACGGGTCGAGCGGGCACGACGACCCAAATGGACGAGGTGACTTGATGACACATATGGGTTGGGCGGCCTTGACAACTCAAACAGGTTGGTCAAGCCCGACAACCCACACCGCCCAAGTAGGTCCGATGACCAAGATGTGTTGGGCTAGCCCAACGACCCAGATGGACCGGACTGGCCCTACGACATAAACAGGTCAGACGAGCCCGACGATCCAAACAAGATTGAGGACCTAAATGAGCTAGGTGAGCTCAAAGACAGAGACAGACCGAATCGACCTGATAACCAAGACGGGTCAACGGGTCCGACGACTTAGAGGTGTTGGACAGGCCTGGCGACCCTGACATGTTGGACAGGCCCAACGACCGAACTGACCGTTGACACTTAAAGATTTTGTTAAATACAATTGCAATTAGATCGAACAAACTTAGTATAAATTTTGTTAGATAACAAATTTTTTGAATCAAATGAAAGTTTGTGATTAATTGTCTCATGAAACACTGAATTGGAAGTAATGAGTAGAGTGGTTTGGTTATCACAAATAAATCTTGATTTGTTGAATTTCACAAAAGTTTAATTTTTGAAAGAATTGTTTTACCTAAGCACAAATTCACATGAACTGACCAACACATTTGAAGGGAAGAACACCCTTGAGGACCAGCCATAAACAACGTTTTTTTTATTTAATTAGCAATAAACTAAGAGATCCCTCGGCTCAAAACCTCTTTCGCAATGCGAAAAAGTAAGGTGAAACAGGTTCTTCTGACACCTATGCTAGATAACAAGAACCACCAAAATCATAACTTATCTGGCTTCAGATTAAACACTGCCCTCGTAATCCACACATCTAATTATTATTATCTCCCTCACCAACCAATTTAGGAAGGTAATCAGAAATCAAATTGGTTGTGACTTCAGCTAAAACATAATCCTGAATAGAATAAAAGTAAAGAAAGGGAATGGTCTTCAATTCGCTTAGAATCTTCCATAATTTTGTCACTTTCCACAAGCACGTGAACACCAGTTGAATTATTTCTTTGGTTTTTTACCACCAGGTGATTAAAAATCTAAAGAGTTTGGAAATAACAAGTTTTATTTTAAACATTAAATTCGGTCAAACTGAAAATTACAATAAAGAGACTAAATTATGAAGAACATAATAAAAACTGAAAGCGAAATCTAAAAGTCACTTTGTGTCTGTTTATTATTCCTGGGCTGAAAAGACTAATATTTGGAGTATTTAAAGTTAAGGGCATGCACATGGATGTCTAATAGAATATCAGAACAAAATTTTCCTATTATAATACACACTTTTATCCAAAAACTTGTTTTTAAAGCATTCATAAATAGCATGGATTTAGGTGGTGGACAATGGCTAAATATGAGAAGTACACAGACATTAAATAGGTCAATGAAGAGATCTGAAAACAGATCTGAGGAATGTCACAAGTTATGATGAAAAAAATGGACTTGCATATCAATGAAAAGAGTTAGTTAACTAACTCTGAAAAAAATAAGGTTGAACTAAAAGACAGATTGAAAATGAAACAGATGGGAATTATCAACTTGCTATTTAAAGCATCATCAGAATTATCAACAACGACATGTCTGCTTCAAAATAATCTATATAGTCATCAAATATTGAATCATTCCGAAATATGAACTTTTTTTTTTTTTTGGAAGCAGTGGTGGTAAATATAATATACGTTTTGAGACGTATTTAAAATTTGCGTTGTAAATTGTTTGGACTAACTTGTATAAGAAAATATCCACACTAAAGTTAGAATCATTATTTCTCTAAGTAATTTAACGGTACCTGGGACAGTATTGGAAACCTAGGATAAGGCAAAAGCTAGAATTAGAAAAATGGTAGCGTAATATAAAAACATTATATATTAATTAATTAGCAAAGCCATGTTAACCCATGTTGACCTCACCTTTCCCAAATCAGAATCAAGTTACGAATAAAGGTGCCTAGAAGAGAGAAGCAATATAACTAATATTATTAGCAACCCATGTTGACCACACCTTTCCCAAATCAAAATCATAGGCCATTTCTCTTTTGACTCTTCTAGATTCAAACTTCAGTACTTAGGATTCAACACTTTAAATTTATGCATTATCTCTCCACTTCAATACAAATATAGCATATCCTGAGTGGTTTTGTTTTCATTTTTTTTTTGAAAAAAAAATCACTTTTTTAGATAAAGAAAATACTTGTTATAAATTTTTAGATATTTCTTAATATTACATTAAGAAGCTACTTGAAGTAGCTTAATGAAATAAGTTGACGCTGTTTGAAAAAAGTATTTCAAAATCAATTTACTTTTAAGCTTACACATAACGTGGTGACAAATTAATATGATAATAACTCCCAACATGAAATTTTTTTCAAAGATTAAAGAAAAAACTATAATCTTTGTATTCATTAACACGGTTCAATAGGAGTAATCTGATAATATGGATATTGCATCGTTTCATCGCTGACCAAAAACCTATTATATAGTAATTAGCAATTTGCTTTATGCAGGATTTACGCCTAAACCAATACACACACATATATATATATATATATATATATATATATATATATATATATTTATTTATTTATTTATTTATTTATTTTTATATGAACATGAGGGAAATGTATCTGGACATGCAGGCGCAGCCTGTGGTCACAAAAATAACATCATATATTTCATTGTTTTCAACATTGTACCAATGCACCACTACACTTTTCTTAACCTTATTTCAAATTCATACAACTTTTATATGAAACCCACAGGTTACGAAAATTGGTAATGGTATTTCTTCTGCATAAATTTGGCTCTACTGTTGCTGCATGATTTAACAAGCTGTAAGTGCTAAACTTAGATTGCAAGCTCTTCATTTATGTCTCTTCTTCTTTACTTATATGTTCGTCATAATTTGCAGCTAATGCCATGTCATGGTTGTGTTATGAAGACAACTAATTATTAATTGGAACACCAAACTCAGGATCCTCAACAGTAATACATGTGAGTATTGATAGAAATTCTGTTTATACAAATCATGATTTTGTATTATTTAGTAGAGGTAAATTGATTAAAGAATGAAATTACAAGTAAATCAAGAAATTGAAGTAAGTAAATATCCTAAGTTTTTCAAAATTTTGATGTACTTATTTTGAAATCATGGTTAGTAGATGGAAATCTAAGAATGAGTGCATTAAAAGAAAGTAAAAAAGTTGAGTATGAGAACAAAACCCATAAATATAGTATTTAAGATTATTTAAAGATTTTACGTTGAAGGACGTGAGACGTTTTATATTTATATTTCATACTTTAATAAATATTTCCATTGCATTCTGTAAAAGTTTTTAGCAACATTATTAAGTTTTGAAATGATCATTTAAATCTTTTTCTTTTTAAATAAATATTCTATTATCTATATTTTTTTTTATAAAATGTTTAATTTTGGAGAATCCTAGAACAAAACTCTTGTTGACTTAGGAAAAAAATATATCATCGTTCAGTTCCTGCCATATGAAGCTCCTTTCACTGTCTTTCTTATTGTAATCCAGTTTCTAAGAAATTAACACTGTTCCAAAGTCCCTCTTTCGTGTGGAAATTTGAAGGAAAAACAAATTCATGGGTAGGAAAAGGTAGTGATGAGATTTCATAGATAACTAATTGTTTATTACTATTTTTTACTGCATTTTGATCGATGGTATAGGTATTCGATGTGTATTAGAACAGTAGAATCTGATATTTGATTTATTTTTTGTATTACTTTGCAGTTGAAAAATGTTATGGACATAGTAGTGTTCCCACCTTATATTTAAATCAATAATTACTTTCATATATTCGAATAAACTTCACTGTGAGTTTGTATTAAAAATATTTCCCCATCATTATTAACTGAAAATTAACTATTATGAAAACTTCAATTATAATTGTACACATGCTATATATTTTGAGGATAAGTTTCTTTTTTTTTTTGTAATATTTTGATAGGAAAGAAAAAAAAAATTATATGGGAATAAAGAATAAACAGAAATAAACGAAAAAAATCATAAAATATAAAATTTTTTACTTAAAAGATATAGAAAAAAAATAATAGATTAAAATTGATTAATGTTTTTAATACTATTACTATATATTTAATTTATTCATTTGAGAGTGAAAATAAAAAGGTAGGAAGTGAATTTTTTTCGCTTATTTCAAACTTATCAAGAGCACTCCAATTCAAACTTCTTTTTATTTCCTCTGTTTTTTTTTTTTTTCTTTCTTTCCCTTCCTGCCAAACAATGCGGTTATTCTTATGCTTTATATCTAGCAAGAAAGTAAAAATATATTGAAACTTATTCAATAAAGTAAAAATTGATAATAACACCACAATATATATATCTATATATATATATATATATATATATATATATATATATATATATATTGAGGTAATTTTTTTATAATGTTAGTAAAGATTTTGTTAACTATGTTTTCATGGATGTTAATAAAATTGTTTTTCACATTTGTAAGTGAAGATTTAGTTTTAGTTAATATCAATATAGGCTATACTATATCGATCTATCAATATTATTAAGATTATTTTTCTACTAATGAAGATAATATATGATTATTTCTTAGTCAATATTAATCAGAATTATTTTCCACCAACATCAACAAGTTGCTTCTCGCTTATTTTTCAAGGGTTATTTTGTTGACATTTGTAGGAATATCTTTTCAATCAATATTGCCACTTTTATTTCTTTTTCAAATTTGGTCAAGATTCTTGTTTTTAATGTTTGTTGAAATTTTTTTAGCTAACCTTAAACTACTTAAGCATGTCGTTTTTTTCAAGCATATCTGAGGAGAGAATTTTTTAGTTAACATTACTTGAAAAAGTTGACCAAAATGTAACATCAAAATTTTAAGGTTGATTAAAGTTTATTATGGTCAGCATTTAGATAAAAATAATCTCAACAGATTTCAATAAAAAAAAAAAAAACGTTACTTTCAATCACTGTGAACTAAAAGCTATCATCGACTAATATTTTTAAATAATTAAATATTATTTAATATTGATTTTTTTTATATTTGATAATAATTGAAATATATTTTATAAAAATAGAAAAATGTAGAATTAAATAAATTTAGATTGTTTTATTCAAACAAAATACTTTAAAATGAAATAATTTAAATTGAAAATAATGTAAATTTCATATATTTTAATTTACATATAATTATTAAATTCTTTATTTAAATATAAAAGTATGAGTTTTTTTAGATATGTAATTGAAATATAAATTATGATTACAAGCCACATCTTCTTGACTTTAGTGGAAAAGATGTTTTATAGGAGTTTGTTTGACCTTAGTTTTTACAAATAGAGATAACTCGAGGATACAATTGTATAAATATAATTTGTGTAATGTTTTGGGTACGTAGAAGTTATAAGATGCATATCAATTTATGATTTGTTTTGTGGGAGAGTTTGAGTGAGTTTTGTACATCTAATATTCATAGATTTCAAATTTTCATCTCCTATGTTATTATTGATTTATATATTGGTTGAGACATTCCTAATGTCTTATTCTTTTATCTGTACATTATTTATTGCTGATAACAGAAAATGGGCTACATCTTCATTATAAAATGATTTTTTTTTGAAGAAAAAAAGGAAAAAATTGTACCATTTAGGGTCCAATTTTTCGTTAAGAAAGGTGGTAGATATTTGATATTAATTCAACACTGCTTTGAATAGAGGAAAAAAAAAACAACTGTAGTTAATAACTAGATATACATCACTTGTATGTTACTCCTGTTAGAATAAGTTAATTAACAGATATCAAAAACTTTAAGAAGTTTCTGATTTATTTATTTTTTCTACTCTTTAATGTTGAATTTAATGTTAAAGGCCAGTTGTGAAGGGAAACTGTTCGCTGCACTTCCGACACAAGGTAAGACAAACCAACACCTTCCTAATAAATTATTACTAGATAATATGTAATAGCAATTGGTAGCTTTTTTTTTTAACACAAATTGCTAAGAGATGTGAAAATGATGAATTTGGTCTATTATTGTTTTTTCCTATCTTTTTGATGAATTTTCATGGAATCCATTAGATTTGAATACGTAAGTAACACTGTATTGCAGAAAAGCTTTTCCTGATAAGCAATCCAATAAGGGCTTTTCAACCTTGTATCTTTGATTTGAATATTGCAGAATACTTGTGCTTGTTACACATTTTATATTATAAAATAAAAGTTATGTTAGATTCTAAATTATCTATAATTTTGTTTATTTTTGTTAATTCAAATAAATTTGTTCAAGACGAATATGTGATATTATTTGCTTCCTATTTTTTAAACATTTTTCAAAGTTCAGTGTATATGTTACAATTACCATAACTAAAATAAAAATTTGCTTAAATTAGAATGGATGGACACTTATATTATTTTAACCTTTTTTGGTTGATATTTTCTCGTTAGAAATCAAATAGAATTTATAATGATTATTTATTTAATTTCATAGTTAATGAGTTTTTGTATAGTTCAGTCCTAAAAGACAAATATTTTGAGCATAATTTTGAAATTATAAGATCTGATCATTCTAACTTTAGTGGTGTAGTTTTTGCTGATATACAAATATAATTATTGTGTAGTTTTTTTATAAATAAAATTGATGAACCTTTTATCTTCTCATAATGTGTCATATGTGTCATGTGCAGTCCACTTATACGATGGAAAGGGCAAAGGGCAGTCTCTGGTTTATTAAGATTGAATGGTTTTGAGGGAGCGATTAAGATGAAATGAACATAAAGGTTAATATCAAGTTTTCGTATATAATAATGAAAAGGTGGGAATATTCTTTTATTTGAAAAAAAAAGTAAAAAAATTATATATATATATATATATATATAATAATAATAATAATAATAATAATAATAATAATAATAAATAATAATAATAATTACTTGTATTGAACACAATAAATAATTATATTTAACTATTAAACATGGTTGTTCCAGTTAAGACATTCATGAATATACGCTAGAATATTAGGAAATATCAAAAACTCTTAATTTCATTGTAGAAAATTATTTTCTTACATTTCTTTTATTTATATTAGTATAAACACATACGTTATTATGTTTGTGTGTACACATTTTTTAAATATATATGATATTATTTTAGTAAAAGATCACATTATAATGTTATTAAATTAATATAAAAAAAATTTATACTTATTAAAAGTAAAGTGAAATGAATGGAGAATAGATGAGAAAATAATATAAGAAAAAAGAAGTAGAAATAAGATAAATAGTTTTATATAAAATATGTAAAAGTAGATGGTTAATTTTAAAAATTTAACTAATAATTATATTATGAAACATAAAATTAAAACTATGAAATATGGATAAAAAAAAAACTCTTTATATAGTTATATATTAATTCTGGCTAAGATATGCAAATATATAAAAAGTGAAAGTTATATATAAATTTAAATGAAATATGCGAAAACTATGTAACTATTTTATATATCATCGAACAAAATGTAATTACTAGGTATTTTCTTCTTCCTTATTGCACCATTTTCTTTCCTCTCTTTTTGTTACATATTTTCAACTTGTCTCCGGAGCAACCCAAGTGTAGGCCACAGAATAGAATAGTGAAAAAAGTGATATTGGATAAAATAATATAAAGAATGATAAACAAACTTGAGTCTCTACCCCCTCCGCCTCCGTTAAACCCTATCTTCCCTTCACAATACACTTTACTTTCCCTCCAAACTGAACTCAAATTACCACTGTGAATTATAATACTGCTTTCTTAGGTAAATATATATATATATATATATATATATGTCGATCTCCAAGTTGTTTCTGTCATCGTGGTAGAGGGATACATTTCAGGAACAATAATTATGGTGTGGGATAACAAGGTAACAGTGATTTCTTTCTTTCCTCTTTTATTTTGAAAAAACAGTTTCTGTAGTTGGACATATTTTGAAAATGGAGTTACTTTGATTCTCATAAAGAGGGTGATGCATTGTTTGTTGCTTCAATTGATCCAAATGCTGAGAATCACTTTGGTCTTTTTTCTTTCCATTCCTTCTCTTCTAGAGTTTCCTCTTGGTTTCTAGATATAAATTTAATGGTTAAATGTATTTATTTTTATGAAAATTGAAATTCGTCTTTTTTATTTTTTTAATTTAGTTTTTTTAACCAAATTTTATTAAATTTATTTAATATTTTAAACCCATTTTTTATAATTAATATTAAAATAAAAATATGTGTGAAACATGTTTGGAAATATCAAATAAATTTATTAAAATTTAATTAAAAAAATTAAATTAATACGAGAACTCAATTAAAAGAAAATTTAAAAACTAACCAGAAAAAAGAAATATTTGACCTAAATTTAAATTGTATAAATGTGCAGCACTCAGAATACATGTCTTAAGCTTAGTTTTTTATTTTTTCTCTAAGAAATCTTCTAAAATATTGATGATATTCCTGTGGTCTAGAAGCTAGCTGGCTATTATGATTATCTCCTAAGATAATACTTTTAGAATGTTGACGATAGTTAGGAAATGATAGATGTGGCATGAGCGTACAGTTGTAAGAATGTAAAATCAGAGATGTTTTTAGATTGTGACAAGTAGTATATATATACCTCTTCTCCTTTTTAAGCTTCTTATGCTAATGCTTTGTATTCATTGTATATAACCATACAAAATTTGAATTTATAAATTCAAATTTTAGTTGCCGGTGCTGTGGACAAGTACCATATGCACAAGTGAAGCTTGTTATCTATCTGTTTTTCCTAGTACAAATGATTGCAAAATAGTGCAGCTTATTTGGTCCAAAAGTTAAGATGCCACTCAATAATGTTTTCAATTTTCATTGTTAAATACACACATTACACTTGAATTAATGGACTTCTTCGCCAGTTGTCACTCACTTTTATTTCAGAATCTCATTTTGAAACCTTCGCAAATGTATTATTTCTCTTACAATAGAAGCTTGAAAACTTCTTTAGTTTCACGCAAAGATTTTTTTTTTTTCTCTATACTTATTTTCATAAAAATTTATGCAGTTTTATTAGCTTCTGCTTTCTGAGATCGGGATTGTTAGTTATGTGGACACTCATGCTGTACTTTTGATCATAAATTCTGACAAATCAGTCATATATTAGAATAGAAATCAAACAAAGTTTTCTAACAGTTGGCAACTGCTGCAGTATTATCTTCATCTGAATTTGTATCAGGTTTGTGATAATAAGACAATATATCACAAATATAAATATTGTTTTAATCTTTATTAAGAGTTGCTTTTACAAGGCTTGAAAATTTGTTTTTTTGTTTGAGCTTTTACTCGTGTACACTAATAGTGTAAAACAAACATCATTTACTAATATCTTCAGTAAAACTTGATTATTTGACCACATTAATCCTACTCATTTTTTCCATAAATTAAATTATTTAATTTGATGCCGCAAATATATGGATTAGTGAACATATATACTTATTTTCCCTTTCATTTATGACTTTTCTTTTCTATTTTTGTCTACTTGTTCCTCTCTTCCCTCCACCTCAATCAACCTCAAAACGAAGCGACAATTCCCACATATGTTGTAGCAATGATGTAATAAACATAAACTTCCCCTTTTTAGCATATCAATGAATCCTATGGAATATATGTTTAAGGATTGTGACAATGGACTGCAAAGTAACAACCAGAATGAATCTACTTGGGATGAAAGAAAATATTTGTTGCAGCACCTTTACAATATTGCATATATTGAAAACACATCAACGCAAAAACTGAGAAATAGTTCAGGTTCAACCAAAGAGGAGCACCAACAATTTGACACAACTAGTACTGGTTTACTGTCAGATGACTCTCAATCATATATATGTTGTAATAGGTTACAGTTCAGTGCTGAAAAAATTGTGGATTGTGCATCACAACCTAAAACTATGCTCTCAGTGTCAATGGATTGAATTCAGTGACTACATCTTCTTTCTATCAAATTAATATATATTATTAGATTTTTTCTTAGTGGAGACATCTCAGATCAAAAATGCAAGAGTCAAGAATAAAGAGAACTACAATAGCACCCACAGGCATCTAAACAGATGTTGTAAAAGAGCCATACAAAGAAAGAAACAAGAAATGGTGAGCCACCAGGTTTAATTGAAGTAGCTAGGGCTTGCACTTTGATCTGATATGCTTAGAAGTTGCTCTAGATAGTCAACTCCTAAATCTTCTAACACCACAACACCTGGTGTTGCTGCTTCTGATGTCTCTTTCCCTTTACATTTTCTGGCCCTTGATGACAATTTTCTCTGGATGAAGTTCCTCTCCTTGAGTGCAAGTGCGGGAGAAGATCCATTGCTGCAGCTATATTGAATCTCTTGCAAAGACTCTTTCACCGTTTTCACTGGAAAATTGAGTACAGCATTTTGGCCTCTCATGGAAAATGCAGCTTGGTCATAGGCTAAAGCAGCAGCCTCTGCACTGTCAAAGGTTCCAAGCCAAACCCTTGAGCCATTCCTGGTTGTGTCTCTGATCTCTGCTGCATATTTCCCCCAAGGCCGTTTCCTCACACCGATGTAAGACTTCTCCTTATTCTGCAGTTCTTCACACTTCCGCACCAATTGTTTCTGATTTCCTTCTGCTGGTGCCGTGGAGAAATCAACCATATCAAAGGAAAGAGAATCTTGAATAGGGTCAAGAACAGCATTATTGCTTGACAATGATTGGAACAAAATTTCTGAAGGATCCTGCAACATATCCCAATCTGATAGGTTCTGGAAGAAAGGGGAAGTCATGTTTGGAGGGTTGTAGGATACTAAGTTGTCTGTTCAGTAACTTCCTCTCCCCCCTATCGTAATTTATATTACTAATGTAAGGCTGAAACCCCACAATAGATCTTTATCAGCTATATATTAATTTATTTGTTTTTGTGTAATGTAGAGATCATAGTATTAGTTTATGAGCTCTGACAGAAAGTGGAAGTCATAATAGGCAACTTCTTTCTGTCGCTTCACTACCTTCTTCATCTTCTAATGCTTTTAATTTTGATACTGCTATATTTTTGGTTTTCGAAAATTAAAGGATTTTCGTTAAGATAATGAAAAACTCTCTCATACATTCTTTCTTTCACAAAAAATTAGGTCAATTAGTACAGATCAAATGGTGTTCCAATTATTAAGTTAACATGCTTGAGCTTGTAAAAAGGAAAAAAATTAGTGGAGGGCAACTAGGTTTTCTGCAAAGATTAATCCTCACCTGGCCAAATGCAGGACAATAGAAGTGTCGTATATTGTTCTTTACTGTCATTTTAATATATTTCTATATGAATTCTACTCTGAAAATGTTTTTAATTCTTTAATAGATGAAGACCCATAAAAAAATACGATTTTCTCTTTTTTTTTTTCTTGATATTCAAATGCTGTCATCTTGGACCATTTGATCTTCAGTTTATGGTACATTCACAGATCTTATTATATGAATTTTAATCAATACTAAATTCTGTTCAAAAGATGAAGTTATTCGTAAGATTAATGAAGGTTTTAAATACGACATTTTTCAAGTAAAAAAAAATAGAGGTTTTAAATTTCATTAGAACACAAAAAATCACAATATATAGCAGAAACAATTATTCGTAAGAAAGAAACTAATTTATATTGAGACTAATTAAAGTATAATGATTATTGTTTAAATAAAAGGACCATATTGAAAGAGAATGTAACATATTTAAAACCCTAAACCATAGTGATTTCTCCTTATCAAAAACAGACAAGTAACTAAAGTTTGATACAATAGGAGAGCGAATTAAATCCCAGAAAATTTTACAAATGAATTAAGAAATAGATGCAAAAATATGTGTCATCACTACTTACACATTTAACAGAACAATGATTTGTGTACGCTGTTGAAGATATTATTAAAATGTATTTTTGGAAATAATAGTACGCCTCCGAATCAAGCTTATATATACGGCAACACGTTGACCAAAAAGAAATTTAGATCCAAAGATGCACCATGTGCCGAAGCCTGTTTGTTCTCGGATGGCGCACGTTCAATTATTTTAATAGCTAGAAGACAAAAATCTATGTCCGTTTTTGTACGTACAAATGTGAACTATGTATACTTTGTTTTTGTTGGAATTGTTTCCCTTCTGTACATAGGGATTGACGGTGTATTTCTACAAGTTTATGGTTGAAGTTTAATGTGTATATATCCATCATATTAAATACTTTAAATTGTCTTTAAATTAAAAATAATGAATAACCGTTACATCCTATGGTGTCTTCGGTTTCAATTCAGACAAAATGTTGTTAAAATATACAGTACTAGAAAACTTAATATCTTCTGTCAATTTTGTTTTAAAATTTTTCTTTAATAAATACTTACAAATTTTGTTGTGAAAAAAAATTGTAAAAAATTACTACTAAACTTTTTATAAAATATTTTGTATAAAACACTTTTCACAATAATTTTTGTAGGAAATACTTACAAATTTTATAATTTTGTAAAAAATAATTATCTACGAAAAAATTATCTGTCAACTAAGATTCTTAAAAAAAATAACAGAAAAAAGTTTTTTCTTAAATTTTTTTAATAAATTTGCAAAAAAACATTCTATGTAATATAAAAATTTCTAATAATGGTAGCACATAAATATTAAATATTTTGAAAGGGCTTATTTAAAGGACATGTTAAAAGTTAAAACCTTCTGTGTTGCCTTTTTAACTAACTTTAGAAAGGTTTGAAACGTAAAAGGTAAATTTATTTAATTAAGGCTCTCTAAGAACAGTGGCATTTCGCGTGAGATGCAGCTATGCAAAAAACTGAGGTAAATTTACTCAAAAGGTGGAATATATTTATACAAAATTATAATATCTACTATGTTTAACAAAATAAGCACAAATGTACAATAACATATTGGAAGAAAGAAGGGAACGAACCGAGTAGAGAAGTAATATCGATTGCATGCTTTTATTATTGTGAAGAAAGTGAATATATACATCGGAAACTAAGAAAGGTATATATGGTTGATAGGAATTTTACTATAAGAAAATTAATAAATAACAACTAATTTTAGAGACCAGTCATTATAAATAACATAATTTTATCTAAAAATTATTAGTATTTAAAGTAGTTTTTTTATTAACAAATAATTAATTTAAATTAATAATAGAACATTTGAGGGGTGTTATAACCCATTTACATAAATGTAAAAGAAAGATATAGTGTATCTCCAAAATCTATCAAGACAACAAAATAACTTTCACGTACAAAAGTTGAGGGTTCTCTAGACATTGGGCACACAAGTCTATATCACAAGGTCCTTCAAACAACATCTAGCCGACATTCTTGTTAAGGAAATTGAGCTTGGGTCGGCCCCAACAACCTAATGTGCTACTACAACAAATCGACAGTACAATCAAAATTGGACTTTCAATGCAAGAGTTATGCCTTCCCAACGTCAAGTTGGACAGAAATCTTAAGATTAACCACCTAGATCACACCTTCCACGGCTAGCCTACAAGATTACACATAAAGTGAATACAAAACGAGGTATGCATGGTCCGTAGTGCTCCTGAGACTATGTTCTTTTGGTTGTGACGTAGTAACCAATAGAAATGTATGTGATCACTGATGAAGAACTCATTCTTTTAAACATGAAAATCCTTGTCATGCTTACTTGACAACTTAAACACAGAAAGCATCATATCATAGAGATTTTAAACACACAATAGGAGCGAAGTACTAGTCATTGTTTGAGAACTTTACCGAAGGAATTTTACGTTTCAACCAAGCCTAAGCGTTTACTTGAGCGAGACTAAAAATCTCTTCACTGTCAACTTTCTTTTGCTTAAAGATCACCTCATTCCAATGTCTCCAAATTTCTCCAACTATAGCCAGCCACATTCCTTACCATATTGTGTTTTGCCTAGTGTTCAAGCTACTCATATGAAAGTGTTGAAAATGTATCCTAGCTTGGTCGTGATGCACTTAGCTCACCCCTATCCAACTATTACACATTTTCCACACATTTTGAGACACTCTATAGGAGAATAATAGGTGTGATGCACTCTCTTCACAATCTAGTCATAACTCACATAAGGAATGTTTTAATTGGACCCCTTTCACCTATAATTTATACTTTGTCGATAACTTATCCGATAGTAGCCTGCACCCAAGTAATTGTGCCTCCGGAATCACTTCTATACTCCATAAATCTATGAACACCCTGTCGCTTTCCCCTTCGGAGTTGCCCATCAACTTCTTATATGCAAACCTTATAGTGTATGCTCCTTCTGCATTTTCCTTCCAACTCCAAGTATCCAGATTCCCTTTCATAAATCTACGACTATTAATTAACTAATAGATTTGTGCCTCCATAACTTGCTCCCAAACAAGTCTTTGTCTCCTCCAAACCAATTTCCATACCCATGTGTTGTTGACCCAATATCCTACTCCCATTATAGGACTTAGTTTAATTTTTGAGATTAGGTATAGCCTATGGAACCTCGAGCTAAATGGTTCATCCCCCACCCAATAATCTTCACAAAACAGTACTTTGTCCTCTGCTCTTATTACCTAGTCTTTACAGTTTTCAAACCATATTGAGCTTCCACATACCTTATGAATGTCTTTCCACCACCTTGAAGCGGACTTCGGGACAACAATTTCATTAAGATTCCTCCATGACCCATATTTTGATTCTACCACTTCTCTCCATAGACCTTTGTCCTTCATGCCTAATCTCCACTTCCATTTAGCTAGGATTGCTCTATTGAAGTTCCCGACTTCTCTTATTCCCAAACCTCTTTTCTCCTTTGATTTGCATATTGTTAGTTTGAAATGGTGATTTAAGCCAAGAAGGGGTAGGGGGTTGATTTGCCTATTTAAAACTTTTTTGAAAGCTTAAAACCCATTTTGATTGAGTCAAATAGACCACGAAATTTGAATGCAAAAGCTACAGAACAGTACACTTTCAATCAGCCAAAAAATAAAACAATAGACTAATTTGTTATTTAGTCTATGAAATAGTAAATTAAAATTTCAAATCAATCGGCAAAAATCCTAGGAATTTATGCATAATGCAAAATTCTCAGATTTAACTCAAACAACAAACTTTTACACAGAAGACTTGTTCCAATCAATATTTCTAATAGGTAAGCAACATCAGATTACACAGAAACGTATTAAAGCTCAACAAAGAATAAATTACTTTGTTTTCTTGAATTTTTAAAGTGATTTAAAGTGAGTGAGATGAAGGGAGAGAATACGACAGTTATGTTTATAATGGTTCACTCAATCATAGAGCTACATCTAGTTTATCAGGACAACTTGAGCCTGATTTCCACTATATTCAAAGGTTTTAAAAATCACACACCAAGATTACACTTTTGAACAAAGAAACACACAAGATTTTTGACTCACACAAAAATCTATCCTAACACGCTGCAAGAATCACACTCACAAACCTGAAATCACATAAGGTCAACAACCAGAGGCACAAGAACTTCAAAACTTGATGGTGGCTCTCCCTAGACAACCATACATGAGTTCTTTAAGCTAATCCCAAGCCAAAATGCCTCCAAGATCAACCAAGACCTTCAATCTACATGTTGTATAGTTGTGTAATGCAGAGAGAGAGTTTTTCAATGATGAATGACAAGTTTTCGTGCTAAAAATCTTAGAATTGTGCCTTTGCTATTGAAAACACAGCTTATATAGTCTAGTTTAAGTGAAATCAATCGGTTAAATTTCCCGTACAATCGGTTGATTTCACTTAACTTAAGTGAAATCAATCGATTGAAAAACAATTCAATCGATTGAATACATTCATACCAGAAACTATATACAACAAGTCTTTTAACCCGTTAAAATCCATTTTAATAGAATAAAAAGGACACACTAAGACTAACAATACATCTAACCTATGTCATATAGCCTACCAACATGATATAACATCTAATCATTACATTTAACACATTATTTCCATATTTAATACACTAAAAACATAATCTTCAAGCAGATCTTGATCAATCGTCATTTATCACATGAGATATTCATGCACTTGGCTTTATCAAATATTTGCTTCAAGCTTGCTTGTGCCCACACATTTGTTTTCCCACCTTACCCAGTCTATCTTCCTATCCTTAGAGCCCCAACCCTACAGAAAGTTCCTTTGGATTTTCTTTAACTCATCACACACATATTTAGGTGCTTTAAAGAAGGATAGATAGTACAACGATAGTGTGAATATTACCGATTTAATAAGGCAGACCCGATCAGCAATCGACAATAGTTTACCTTTCCAACTTGATAGCCTACTTCTTATAATACCTGTGAAATTTAATTAATTAAATAAATAATTAATTAATAAATGCAGATAGTGAGAGCCTTTATGGCATTAAATGTTAAGTGATGTGACGTGAAATAGTATTAGGTCAAATGGTTGAGAGTACTTGACTATTGTGGGAAGACTTGGGTTCAAGTCCTATGTATTCCAATTGTGTGTTATCTAACTTTTATTATATTCGTATGCTTGCTCATGTTGAGTGATGATATAATCTTAGTATTTCATAAATTATCACGAAACATGAATTGGGTGAGTGGTTATGCATTGACTTTGTGATTGAGTGGTTGTGGGTTCATACCTTGGTAGAACCAAAGTATACTTTCTTTTTGCCAATTTTAGTTTTGGGCATGAATGTGAAGGGGCAAGGGAAACCCTAGATGAAGGAGTAGCCAAGGGGAGCTGAAAAACAGTCCATTATGATTCATTGAATGGTAATTACCCCTAAAAATTAACCATTTTCGTTTTTGCCAAATTAACTCTAATCAAGGTGCAATTAAAGAGGCAAATTAAGGGTGAGAGAAGGGGGAATTGAGGGCTGGAATCATTCTATAGTTAGAGAGGAAAGTAAGAACGAAATTGGAGAGTGTGTAGTGAGATTGAGTGCAACGAGCAACTGAATTGGGGGAAAGCTTGGGGCAAGTCATTGGTGATCAAAGGGACAACCAATTTCTCAAACTTTAATCAAAGGAAACCAGGTTAAGGGAGTTCTATTTTGTCTTTGTATGTCCAATATATGATTTCGTGCTATACTTGATAATTGGGGTGTGTTTCGTTGGTGTTTTCGTTGAATCGTGTCGGATTTCTAGAAAATTCCAGAAACCACCTGGCGGCGTTGAAGGCCTGCCAGGCGACTCATGCGTTCAGAACCCAATTTTCTGGGTTTTTCCTTACACTGCCTGGCGGCTAGGTGTTGTCCGCTAGGCGACTCAAGTTGGCTTGCCCAGTCCTCTCGGGTTTTTGATGTTCCAGCGATGTTAGGACGTTTGGAGTTTGTTTCTATGATATGAGTATGATTGGTATGATGTGTGGTTATCTGTAATTGCTTAATTGGTGGAAAATTGCATGAACCTTCATATGAATTTGGAATTTAGGGTTCATGTTGGGATTGTGGATGAATAACATGGATGACGTTTATAAGTGGTGCATTGTTTGCGTGGAATTGATGATAACATGATTAGATTATGAACCCGGGATGTTGTGTGCATGTGAAATCATGTCAGTCTGAAGGTGAACATTGAAATTGTGGTGTTTGCGAGTCGCACTGGGTGCAGGAGGAATCTGGCAGAACCCAGATGGTCACGCACCGCTTGGCGACACTTGGACTGCCGCCAGGCGACACGTCAGAACAGTGGCGTCTTGAGTGGCTTTGTGACTTGCATTCTTGGGTTCGGGCTCGAGAATCTTTGTTCGTGAAATGGGATAGTTGTTAAAGGACGTATTGATTTGAACATATGATGGAATTAAATGATAGTGTGTATAAGGATAAGTCTTAAGAAGTCAAATGCATGGAAGAATTAGAGGGTTCTTTATCTTAATGTGGTAAATTGTATATTTGCGATGTAATTATGTATTCTTTGGGATGTTGAGTTACAAAGGGAGTAACAAGTACCATTGGGCAATGAATGAATTCATGATTACTTGCATTATATTTAAGCATAAGTATAGCTTGGATTGTGAAATGATGAATGATGATGCTTTGTTATGGAGGTATGATTGGGGTTGTTTAAGTATAATTGTATGATAATCTGTCTATGAGTGACTTTGGGGTCTGTTAAGACCTGTCTAATGTGCCAAAAACTAGTAGCATTGCGCTACTGGTATGGCGCCTGGCAGCGTAGGGCGAGCCGCCAAGCGGTAGACATCTAAACCAGTGGCAGTGGTCACTGATCTCACTTGGCGCCTGGCAGCGCATAATGATGCACCAGGCGGTTTGCTTGAATTTCGCCCGGCGGCGCTTTGGCAGCGCCAAGCAGATACGGTTGCGGCTGAAAACTTTGTTTGTGATGTTGGGCTTGACGAACTAAGTCCATAGGTGATCTGGGATGTGCTTGTCTGGTGACATGAACTAGGAGTTTGTGTTGGGTGGACCGCATGCGGAACATGAACAGTATAGTTCATTAGAGGTACCCTGGTTGGGATGAGTGAGCGAGGGAGTTCATTTCATGCTCAACTTGGGAATGCTATGGACGAGGGAATTCATAGTAGGAAAGGCAGGTATGCGTGTCCGGGTCCGAGCGAGGAGTTTGGATGACGGACGAGGGAGTCCGTGGAGCATGACTACGAATGGGATAGGCTCGTAGGTTGGACCACGAGCTAGGAGGTTCATGGAAGCACGGGAAAGTCCCATGATCAAGAATACATGCATAAGCTCATAAAGGTTATGAGTGTGAGAAAATGGGTATTTCATCTGTTTAAAAGTTAAATAATTACAAGATATTTGGGTGGGTGTATTTCATATTTATTTTCATCTATGTGCATAGCTTACCCTATCTGTTTGTGTGTGGTGATGATCAGATAATGTATTATCCGGGAGTAGATGATGTTACAGGTGAGCCAGGAGATGCGTAGTGGCGGAGAGCGGGAGCAGATTACATGGGGATTAGAAAGTCTTTTTATTAAATTTTCATGTAATTTAAATATTAGTTTTTCTGTTTGTGACTTTGAATTGTAAAGACTACTTATGAACGTTTGACTTTACATTACGATTTCTACGTTTAAAAGTTTAAAATTCCCGCATTTTTTTGGGAATGCATTTATAATAAATGAGGAATTTATTTCGATAAACTATTTATTGTATTTATATAAGTAATATCTTGTGAGGATGTTACACTTCTGACTTTTCTAATTATTGTTTGCCAAAAATTTTTGTTCCTAGGGTCCTCCTATTGGCAAACCTAGGTATACGAATGAGATTTCCATATGCTTACAGTTCACAATGCTAAAGAGGTTTTTAAATGAGTGGCATTTAGACCTAACCCCCCAATTCTAGTTTTGTAGAAGTTAACCTTAAAACCATACGCCAATTCGAAGCATCTTAAAATGGCTTTTATTGCCCAGGTCTTTATTATAAATAAAAAAAGTATAACTAATTTGTGAATTAAGTTTATCTTTAATATTAGTCTACTTTTCAACCTTTGTGGTCACAATCCATGAGTATGAATTTGGTGTAAAAGGTCACATCTTCCAGTAAAGGGTTCTCAACAACTAGCAGATAAAAAGTGTTTTGTGTGTTAGAAAGGAAGGATATTACACAAGAGTTTGTCTAGATAGGAAAGGACCAACTGTCACATGAGCAGTACAACAAATAGGAGAAAAGGGTGGCAGACCCCAAGTTTTGGAGACAAGGTGTCGTCGTTGTGATGGACTTCATATGATAAATGATTGTCGACTTACCAATAAGAAGTGTTATGTGTGTGGAAAAGGATGACATCTAACACGAGATTGCCCAAGTAGGAGAGGATAATATGACATGGGAGAGTGCAATAACGAAGGGTGGAGAGTGAAGGACATCAAATAGTTAGAAGGATATTGGTTAAAGAATAGTTAAACTTTGTGAATGATTTTAAAAGAATATGAAATCAATAGGAAATAATGTATAAAAATTAAACTTTTAATAAATTAGAAATGTAAAGAAAAATTAAATTTTTAATGATGTATGTGAATATGGATTTAAGTGCTTTCTTGGGAGATATGTTTATATGTGGTGCTAATGAGGGAATGTGTGGTTCAAACATTTGATTTTGTTGAAAATACCGATAGATTGTTTTAGTCGGTTGGATTGAGTTGTTAGGTTGTTAATTGTTTGAGTTTTGTATTGTTAGTTCATTTGAGATGATATGTGATGTGGTAATGAACAAGGATGATAATATATTACATGAGAAGTTGAATGAGTAATTTAAAAGAAAAAGTTTGGTTGAAATTATATATACACACACACACACACACACACACATATATATATATATATATATATATAATTACGCTAGCTTACATGTCTAAGTTCAAGTACTCATAAACTACCCAATTAGAGCTTGTCACGTCATCATCTCCTTCCCATCTCCCAAACAGAAGCCCTAGGTCTTTCTCCTCTCCCATAAGCACCACATCAACGACCCCATCAAACCAGTGTCACCATCACCATCAAACACCATCGTCGTCGACCACTATGGAGTCGCCATCACCACCACAAGACCTCCATCTTTCACACATCTGCAGCATCGTACCCTCGTTGTGGCAGCCTGTCAATGGACACTGAAATGGTCAAATCTGGTCAAGTATTAAAAGGGTGGTCAAACATTGCATATTCTAGTCGAATAGACAAACAAAAGGGTCATAATTGGAAATTGGACAGAAATTAAGTTGCTGAATAATTAATTAAAAAATTTTGATTAATTATCTTTGATATATCTCAAATTATCAACAAAGAAAATCTTTCAAATATTTTAGAAACTCATAAAATTTGTTAATTATTTGAGAGATATTATATCCAAAGATAAAAGATTTCACCAACCGAAAATATAAGATTCAAGTCCAATCAAGGCTTATATAAAGAGATCCAAGGAGTAGAAGAAAGACACTTAGCAAACTCTCTAGTTTTGGCAGCTACCATCCACCACATCTCTCGTTCTTCTATTTTTTTATTTTTTTTCTCCCATTCATCATTTATCATGTATTTCATCCTATCCATGGAGGGCTAAGCTTTTAAGGTTGGTTTCATTATAATTTTATTATGGATTTTAAGGTAAAATTAAAATAATTTCTTTGTTCTTTTGATTATTATTGTGGTTTTTATTTATCTATGTCCTTTGCTTCTTAATCGAATAGAAAATAATGATTTTAAATCTACATGCATGTTAATCATATGAGTTAAAGGGTTTTTAAATTCAATTGAGACTTTACTTTGATTTTAGTTAGAAACTTTCATGTGATTAAATAAGTTTTTACCAATAATTGAGACTTTACTTTGATTATTGGTAATCACTTTAACTAAAATTAGTCAAGAATTTACTTTGATTAATAAAGTTTTCTATTTGGTGAGGAAACAAAGGAATAGACATGACTAGACATAGTAAAATTTCATTGAGACTGTACTTTGATTGAATTTACTATGGATAATCTAAAATTTCTCACTTTTAATTGAGACTGTACTTTCATTAAAAGTGAGAATGCCAATAAATGATTTGAGACTTAACATTGATTGATTTGTAAATCAACAATAATTAATTTAACAATAATCTTTAGATAACCGATGAAGAATCTATATTGAAAGTGTTAGCAAAAGCAATACAAGTCTAAATGCTGAAGCAAGATTTTGATAATGATAAAGAAGCCTGAAAGCCATCCGGAAGTCAATATGAAGACCATCTGTTGTTGTGTTTAAGGCTATCTTGTAAAATGTAATTAGATTAGTTAGAATCAGTACTGTACAAAAATAATTCTGGTATTTCTCGAAATATCAAAGTGATAATCGATTATCACTTAGGATAATCGATTATCCTAAGCTGAACCATTTTTTTTCAAGAATGCACTGGAATAATCGATTATCACCTCTGATAATCGATTATCCGTTCAAAAATTTATTTTTCATAAACCACACTGGAATAATCGATTATCACTAGTGATAATTGATTATTCTGGTCAGTTGGGCGCGACTGTTCACCTTTTTGACCTAATTTCTGGAACCCCTATTTAAGGAACCTCAGAGTTACTTCTCACTTACCTTTTTGAGAAGCTAGAGTGTTAGTGTTGTGACTGCAAGAGAGTTATCTGAGTATTCTCAATAGAAGCTTTGAAAAACCTAGTGTGGGTAGAGCGATAACTTTTCCTGAGAGGTGTTCTAGGAGATTGAGTGCTGTTGTTGTTGCTAGGAAAGCTAAGGTCAAGGTTCTCTGTGTGATTCAGAGAAAGGTGTTCATCTCTTGTGTGTTCAAGAGAGGTGTTTTCTTTCCTTACACTCTTAATATCTGATAATAAATCTGTTACTTGTTAGTGATTTAGTTAATCTCGTTTTTTGAGAGATTAACAACTAGAAGTAGGGTCTTTTGATCCGAACCAGTATAAATACTTGTGTTCAATCTTCTTCTCTATCTCCTTATTTTATCTGTTATTGTGATTAAAAGAAATTAATATTTGATTTAATCGATAAATTTTGGAAAAATTTTAAAGTATTAATTTTATTGCCAAAAACCAACCGCTGCGCGATACCAAAAATTGGTATCAGAGCTTGCTTTGATAGTTATTCAAATTTTTGGAAAATGGTTGGACAAAATCAAACCTTTGCTGAGGGTGCTTCTATCAACCGACCTCTTCTATTTACTGGTGAAAATTATCCTTTCTGGAAAGTTATGAGGCAAATTTTTCTGGAATCTTTTGATAGAGGTATTTGGGATGCTGTTTTAAATGGTCCATTTGTTCCTGTTAATATTGTAAATGATGTGCAGGAACCAAAGCCATTCTCGCAATGGACAGCAGACGAAAATAGAAGAGCCCAGTATGATGTAAAAGCTAGAAATATAATTTCATCTGCCTTAACCCTAAATGAGTTTTACAGGATCTCAGTCTGCACCAGTGCACAAGAAATGTGGAAAATATTGCGTGTAACCCATGAAGGAACAGACGATGTGAAAAGAGCACTCAAGAACTCCTTGATCCAAGAATACGAAATGTTTCATATGCAACAAGGAGAAACTATCTACGATGTGCAGAAATGATTCACACATATTGTCAATCATCTAACAGGTCTAGGTAAAACTTTTGAAACTGATGAATTAAATATAAAATTTCTTAAATCCTTGAACAGGACTTGGCAGCCGAAGGTGACAGCCATCACGGAATCACAAAATCTTGCGACAATGACGATGGTGGCTCTGTTTGGAAAGGTGAGAGAACATGAGCTTGAACTGGGCAGATTAAATGATGAAGAAGATATTGGAAGAAAGAAGAACATAGCCTTTAAAACTGAAGTGGTTAAAGGCAAAAAGCAAAAGGAAGAAGAAGATTCGGATTCCAACCAAAAATTCCCCTTCACCAAATTGCTTCAAAAAGCTGCCAACGAATGGATCCACCTGCTGCAGCACCGCTGTCAATTCTTACACTCGTCACCACTACTACACTACGTGGAGTTTTCTTTTCTGCAAGCAATGCCCAACAGTACCAACAAAACACCTAGCAAGTATCTGAAAAAAAGGCTTTCAATCATTTGCACTGCACCAAATCAACAAGACGGACTAAGTCCGCTTCTGCCCAAATGTGTTCCTTGCCAAACTGCATTAATCCATGTTCACTGAATGTATATTGAGCCACAAAGGCACTAGCCAATTGAAGAGTGTTGCACCAAAATCTTGGATTTGGTCATAAAGTCCTACACCAACACGTTTTGTTTCAAAAATTCTGCACCAAATGGTCTAGGCAAGTTGCGAGCCAACTTTAACCTCTGCATCGTATCAAACAACATTCTGCTGCTATGAGGATAAATGAGAGGCTGCCAATAATGGGAACGTTGCCTCAATTGCAAAGGACTGCCATGCTGTTGTGCACTAACTACACTAAACTCCACTAATTAGTTTAAATGAGTTGCTGCAACAGATTGCCAATTTGAATTTGACAACGTTGCACTCCAGAATGTTGCACTCAAAAACCACAATTGTTTTGCTGGAACATACTGGAATAGACCAACTTTGGATTGATCACGTGCCTCAACCAAAGCACCGCTTGAAAAAAAAAGTCTGCCTGTTATTCCTGCTGCACCGTAACAGGCCACAAACTGATTTGCTGCCACAACAAGATTGGCACTGCAGTGTGGAAATGTGGGGCTGCCACTTCAAGTTCTAAAGAACACAACCACGTGAAGTGCTTTATTTGTCAACCTTGCTCACCCTTTCTACACCATAGGCACCGAGTGGGGAAGCTGCAACATTTTGAATCTGCCAATGCGGCCAATATCTAATGCCACCTCTTGAAACTCAACATTAATGAACAAGGATGCACCAAACTACTGCCACCCTTCAAATTCTGCACCAGAAATACACTCACCGCAACCGAACAAATTGGCTGCTGTTGACAAACTTTTGCTAAGGCGTTGTCCACTAAGAAAAACAAACAAACACGTGGGCTGCAACCAACTAACCGAACCAATTTTGCTTGCACACTGAACTTACGACAATATCGGTGGCTTCCGCAAACTTCTAACAATCTCCGCCAGAGCTTTGAGGTCTTGAGGCAGCGTTTCAGAATTTGTCGATTCTTGGGATGCACACTCGCAATAGCAAGGCATAACAATATTAAGAAGAATGCTCTGATCAACTCCAAAATAAACTGCAGATAGTACCTTTTTGGGTCAAGACCACTTAAAAACAACGAGTCAAAAGCCACACGAAGAGCTACGAAAAAAAAACCACCACAACTTGAATGGAAAAGAAGACGAGAGTACAAAATGAACCACGAGAAAACCAAATCAACGAACGAGAACAACCCGACAGAACCCAAAAAGCGAAGAACTTGAGAACGACAATCCGAAACGAATTCGAAAGCGAAACAACCGAGCTCTGATTACCAGATGATGAAGGATCGTCTCGGATTTAGGGTGGAATTCATCTAGAACGAAAATGGGTATGAACCCTAGAACGAATGGGGGGAAAATGGAGGATGTCGATTTAGGGGTTTTCGGAACGGGAGAAATTCACGCCACTTGGAGGAGGTTCCAAGATAAGTGAGAAAGATCTCCCACTCTGAATCGGAGATTCAAAGATAAGGATGGGTGGTTCTGGGGAGAACCTCGAGACTTGAGAGAAAACTCAAATTTTCATATAACTCAAATCTAAATACAAAGTGGTGTCACAAGGGCTTATATACTATAGACCGAAACACCAAAGGCCCAACACAACTAAAGGTCCGATAAAGCCCAAACAAAAACATTACAAAAATTATAAAAGAGTTCATGTTCTAAAATCTGAAGCTAATCCGAGATCTCTTTTAAGGTCTTGGACATGATTCCATCAATTGCTCTGAAATCTTTGTGACCATCCTGAACCACGCCTCCATCAGTGGAAGAATCTGTGCATGTTGTTTTTTATGAAATTGTGGACCTTGAGGAGAACCCTCTTGAGTCAAATAAAACAAATGCAGGTGATGAAGAATATTTCAAAGAAGCCCTTGATGAGATGTATCTAAATGAAAATCCACTGATTGAACCTGAAGATCTTGCCAAAAGCTGGAAATCACCTAGAGGATTATCTCTAGAAAATGTCATTGGAGATATATCAAAGGGAGTAGTTACTAGAAATATGTCAAATTTCTGGATGAATGTTGCCTTTGTTTCACAGATAGAACCCAAAAGTGTAGAAGAAGCTCTTCAAGATGATCAATGGTGTATAGCAATGCAAGAAGAGCTGAATCAATTTGAAAGGAATGAAGTTTGGGAACTCATTCCTAGAAATGATTCACACCAAGTCATAGGAACAAAATGGATGTTCAGAAACAAGCTGGATGAGGATGGAAACATCACTAAAAACAAAGCCAGACTTGTAGCAAAGGGATACAAACAAGAAGAAGGTATGGACTATGATGAGACTTATGCTCCAGTTTCCAGGTTAAAAGCTATACGTTTACATCTTGCCTATGCTTCTCTCATGAAATTTAAACTATATCAGATGGATGTCAAAAGTGTTTTCCTAAATGGATTTATAAAAGAAAATGTGTATGTTGAACAACCACTTGGATTTGAAGACTATAAGCTTCCTAATCACATTTATAAATTAAAGAAAGCATTGTACGGATTAAAACAAGCACCTAGATCTTGGTATGAACGATTAAGTACATTTTTGTTAGAAAATGATTTTGAAAGAGGTAAAATTGATTTAACCTTGTTTATTAAAAGAGTAAATGAGCATATTTTGCTAGTTCAGATTTATGTAGATGACATAATATTTAGGTCTACTGATAGTTCACTATGTAAAGGCTTTGCAAGCATAATGCAGGGAGAATTTGAAATATCAATGATGGGAGAATTGACATTCTTTTTGGGTCTTCAAATTAAGCAAATGGAAAATGGAACTTTCATTTTTCAATCTAAGTACTGTAAAGAAGTACTTAAGAAATTTGGAATGGATACTGCTAAGGAAGCAAGTACTCCTATGGGAACTTCCTGCTACTTAGACAAAGATGAATCAGGAATAGAGGTAAATCAAACTATGTTTAGAGGCATGATAGGTTCTTTGTTGTATCTTACTGCAAGTAGGCCTGACATTATGCAATCTGTGTGTGTGTGTGTGCTCGTTTTCAAGTCAATCCAAAAGAATCACATCTTACTGCAGTAAAAAGAATTTTAAAATACTTAAAAGGAACTGCATGTTTCGGACTTTGGTATCCTTCAAAAGCATCTCCTAATTTGATAGGCTATTCAGATGTTGATTATGGTGGTTGTAAAATAGATAGAAAAAGTACCAGTGGTACTTGTCACCTCTTAGGAAGTTCATTAGTCTCTTGGCACTCTAAGAAACAAGCTTATGTAGGTTTGTCAACTACAGAAGCTGAATACATAACAGCTGGAAACTGTTGTGCTCAAATTCTTTGGATGAAACAACAATTAGAAGACTATAATATCTTTCTAAACCATTAGGGGTGGCAAAACGGGCTGGGCCCAACGGGCCAGCCCATCAGCCTGTGCTAAAATGAATGGGCTGGGTTGAAGATTTCAACCCGTCAGCCCGTTCTGGCCCGTCCCGTCCAGCCCGTCAACTTGACGGGCCAAAGTATGGGCTGGCCCGTCCTGGCCCGTTGGCCCGTTTTAAAAAAATAAAATAAAATAAAAATAATGAAAAAGATTATTTTTTTAGATTATATATTTTAAATGTAGAAATATATAATAGTATTGTAATTTAAATCATTAACACCTACAAATTAAGTTTGAATTATTAGTTATAATTGAATAATTTAATATGTAAATTTAATAATTATTTTAACTTATCTAATTAAAAACATTAACTAATCAATTAAAAGTTAAAATAATATTTTATTTGATTAAGTATGACTTTAATAATAATTTATATGTATATATAAACAAATTTAAAGAATAAAACAAATTAAAAAATTTGAAAACTAATTAAAAAAATAAAAAAAATAAAAAAAAAACTAGACGGGCCAGCCCGGCCCGGCCCGTTAGCCCGTCCTATACGGGACGGGTTGTGATTATTGACCCGTTTCTATTTGACGGACCAGCCCGTCCCGACCCGTTTTTTGACGGGCCACATACGGGCCGGGCCAAAACGGGCCGGGCTGGCCCGTTTGCCACCCCTATAAACCATATACCTCTGAAATGTGATAATACCAGTGCCATTAGCTTAACCAAAAATCCTATAATGCACTCTAGGACAAAGCACATTGAAATAAGGCATCATTTCCTAAGAGATCACATTAATAAAGGAAATTGTGAGATAGAATATGTAGACACAAAGCATCAATTAGCTGATATCTTTACCAAACCTTTAACTAAAGATAGATTTTATGAACTAAGAAGAGACTTAGGCATATTAGAAATCTCTTAAATTACCAAAAACTCAAAATCCTTAAAAAATCCGAAAAATAGCGTCAATAATCAATTATAAGTGTCAATAATCGATTATCAGCCACTCTTAAAAATCCCAAAACATTCTGGAATAATCGATTATTTGGGGCAATAATCGATTATCCTTAAATTCTCAACCTTAAAATTCAAAAACATTTTGTAATAATTGATTATTTGGGGCCATAATCGATTATCCTTAATTCTGAGCCAAAAATCAAAAACTCATTGGAATAATCGATTATCACTTAGTATAATCGATTATCAGCTCGTCAGGATTCATATGTTGCCCAATTCATGAACCAATAGTCGATTATCACCTTCTGATAATCGATTATTACACGTCGTTGCAACGGCTATATTTGCATCAAATCGCGTGTATATGGCCATTGGAGACTCTTCTCTATAAATATTAACCATTTTTGTCACCAGAACTCTCTTTTCTCTCCATCAACACTCAAGAACCTCTCATTTTCTCAAAAACTCTCAAAATCTTCCCTCTCCTTTACCTCAACCATGGCTGAACCCTCTCGTAGAAAGATTCCTACACGCAGAAGGACTGCATCTCGTGCCTCTCAACCCTCAACTGCACCTAGGACAGCTTCCATTGAAGGATGGATTTCGGATGAAGAAAGAAGATCTGAATTCATCACATTGTGGAAAGACAAACCCCCCATCACTCCGAAATTCATCCAGTCTCAATGGTTTGTAAATCGCCATTTCACAATTCCAAATTTTCTTGCTGAACAAGGGGTCAAATTCTTCATAGAGATGCATGGCACCTACTACCCCGATTTGTTACGATCGTTCTATTTCAATTACAAATTCAGAGATGGAGTGGGTTTTACAAAGGTGAAAGGTGTTGAAATTATTCTGGATGATGATATTTGGGAAAATGTTTTACAATTTCCTATTCATGATGGCACATCTCCAATCCTCACTGCTGGCATTGAAGGGTTCAACCGCATATTCGCGTATAGATCCTTTATGTGACGCCAGGATCAAGAAATAGTTCGCCAATTGCTAGTTGGACCTCTCAAAATCGATGAGTGCCTACTTCACTATCTCATTATTTGGATTTTATGTCCATGTGGTACAAACCACGCACAATGCAGTGAAGCAGATCTTATGATCATTTATGCCATGCTCAACCACATCCCTATCTATTGGCCAAGCATCATTCTTGACACCATGCTCAAAGCCAAGAGATTGCCTCAATATCCACTCTCGTATTCCTTGTTCATCTCTCGTATTTGTTAGTACAAAGGGGTAAATGTCTCTGATGAACAGTCTCATAAGACCACTAAGGCAAACAAAATTGCAGAAAACTCCTTGAAGCAGATGAAATTTATTCCTTTTGGGAATACCTACATTCATAAGGATGATATGCCTCCCTCGGACAATGAAGAAGAAGAAAATCCTCCCACTACTCCTATTCCTCTTGTTGACACAAATATTGGATCATCCAGTGGTGTTGGTGGCTCATCCTCTTCTTTAGAGGATCACATTTTAAACCTCAACCAAAGACTTGAAGAATTCTTTCTTCTCTCCACTCACAGACATGAAGAAGTCACTGGATTAATTAGAGGACTAGATTGTAGGATTTCTAATTTAGAACATAAGTTTGATAAGTATGATGAAGATGATGACATGAGTCAAGACTTTTAAAAGTTTACATCATAGTTATTCTTTATTGTAATATGTTTTCCAGTTTTATTATTTCTCAATAAACGTCTTTTTTATTCTTATTCTTTACCATTGTCAAATTGAGGGGGAGCTTCTCTATTAAAACTTTTTTCATATCAAAACAGGGGGAGAAAAAGTTTAACAAATCTACTTGTAAGATATTTTGATTGCAGATACTTTAAACATATTGTTTTGATCATCATCAAAAAGGGGGAGATTGTTAGCAAAAGCAATACAAGTCTAAATGTTGAAGCAAGATTTTGATGATGATAAAGAAGCCTGAAAGCCATCCGGAAGTCAATATGAAGACCATGTGTTGTTGTGTTTAAAGCTATCTTGTAAAATTTAATTAGATTATTTAGAATCAGTACTGTACAAAAATAATTCTGGTATTTCTCGAAAAATCAAAGTGATAATCGATTATCACTTAGGATAATCAATTATCCTAAGCTGAACCATTTTTTTCAAGAATGCACTGGAATAATCGATTATCACCTCTGATAATCGATTATCCGTTCAAAAATTTATTTTTCATAAACCACACTGGAATAATCGATTATCACTAGTGATAATCGATTATCCTGGTCAGTTGGGCGCGACTGTTCACGTTTTTGACCTAATTTCTAGAACCCTTATTTAAGGAACCTCAGAGTTACTTCTCACTTACCTTTTTGAGAAGCTAGAGTGCTAGTGCTATGACTGCAAGAGAGTTTTCTGAATGTTCTCAATAGAAGCTTTGAAAAACCTAGTGTGGGTAGAGCGATAACTTTTCCTGAGAGGTGTTCTAAGAGATTGAGTGCTACTGTTGTTGCTAGGAAAGCTAAGGTCAAGGTTCTCTATGTGATTCAGAGAAAGGTGTTCATCTCTTGTGTGTTCAAGAGAGGTGTTTTCTTTCCTTACACTCTTAATATCTGATTATAAATTTGTTACTTGTTAGTGATTTAGTTAATCTCGTTTTTTGAGAGATTAACAACTGGAAGTAGGGTCTTTTGATCCGAACCAGTATAAATACTTGTGTTCAATCTTCTTCTCTATCTCCTTATTTTATCTGTTATTGTGATTAAAGGAAATTAATATTTGATTTAATCGATAAATTTTGGAAAAAATTTAAAGTATTAATTTTATTACCAAAAGCCAATTCACCCCCCTCTTTGTTGTTGTCCAAACGCTTAAACATTTCGTTGCGCGATACCAACAGAAAGTAGTGGAATTGGCCTGTTTTATTATAATTGTCTCAAAGTCTTTTATTAATTTGCTATTTCATTCTCAAATTCTTCTCTATATTTTTGCATAACATCATATAGTTTTAATTGCATTAAGATAGATTTTTATAAGTTAAGAGTCAAATATTGAAAATCAATTTTGTATTCGTTGAGATACGACTCAGGATTAGCTTAATTCTATCTAGTTGGTTCACTACTAACTTGGTAATATTGAAGTTGCTAGCGTTAAGTAGTGTTAATTTGAACGCTTCACGACAACGTTATCAAGAAGGCTCCTTCCTAGGCAAGGAATGTCAAGTCCGCACTTTAGGGGAAGGAGTCCTTTGTTCAAGACAGGATTGCCAATGAGGTCTCCCGCTCTCTAGACTGGCTAGCTTTTGGTTCAATGCTTTCGGTCTGGTGTTTAGTTCGCAAGGTGTCGAGGTCCTTGTGTTGTTGTTCGTTCTCTTGAATCAGCATTTACATATGATTCTGAAGGTTCGTCACCAGATTGGATTTCATCTCGTGTGATACTTATGCTTGGCTTCTAGTGGATACCATGAGAGTGTGAGGGTGGGCGATATTTTACCGGAGCCCCACGGTGACAGTGAGCGTCAATGTTCTAATTAGAATTATAATTTAGTTTTGACCAAAAAAAATAAAAAATTATATTTTTTTAATTAAGTGAGCTCGTGAGCCAACCCATTTAACCCATCAACCTGTGATGGGTCGAGCCGGATTACCCATTTTAACAACTCTAAAATTTAGATTATGTTATGGATGAAATTGTATGTTTTTATAATATTTATATTTAGTAAAATAAATATGTATTTAATGCAGTTTATTAACTTATCATGTGTGTATTCATATTGTGATTATAATTATTATATGCATGTTGACACTACTTGTGTTATGCACAGAAAATTTATTGCTTGTGTTTTAAAATCATATAGATTTATTCGGTTCTGTGGGTAAAGCAAATTTCCATAAAAAATATATATATATATATATATATATATATATATATATTTTTTTTATGTATTGATTGTTTATAAGCGGGTACCTTATGTATGAGGTAATTATTAAATATTTTTATTATATTATTAATAATTAATAATTTCAAATTATTTACAGTTTGAAAACTACTAATATTCTTCAACATTAGCGATAATCATTATGTTTTGAAGGCGAAATGCTAGAATAATAGAGTAAACGAGCTGGTAAATATTTTGTCATTATCAATTCATTTTGATATGAATAAAAGGGTTACTGTATTTTTGATTTTGAATGCAAATACTGGAAATAAAATTTGTTGAATTAGTGATAAAAATATGTGAACTAAAATAAAAGAAAAATGAATGAGAGAGAGTTTGAAATAAAAGAAGTGTTTGAGTTGATGAAGTTTTTTGGTTTGCATAATTAATTTGTTTTTAGCATTCCCAGCGCAGCAGGAAGAGGATCTAGCGAACTTGGTCATGTCTTTCTCGCTTTTCTTTTTCTTTGTCTTCATTCTTTCTTTCTTGCTTATCCAAATTATTATCGACGCCGTCATACACATTAAATATTGCTGAACCAAAATTATTCTTCTATATAATAATATCTTGCTAGTGCCTTCCATATGCATTTCATTTACAAAATTGTGCAAGGAATATTGCACACGTGAGCATTCACCCCATTTCAGACAAATAAAATTTCCTCTCGAGAAAATAAATAATCCACAACTTGGCTACCAGTTTTCCTTTACTTTAGGGCTTACTTGATATTATGTTATGTTCTAATATCATTTTAATATAATCAAATTTAAGTAAAATTTAAATCTAATACCATTTTTTTATGATAGAGTATATATCATAAAAATATGTACATTATTTTAGAAGTCAATTTACTAATACTAAATTCGAACTAAATTAAATCCACTACTTTAACATACTATCGGAATCTAGTACTAGTTAAACTTTCTGAGTGCCTCATTATTTTTTTATAGTTTGCATCCTTCATAGTACTGGTATATATACACTCTTTAATAGATTACTGAATGCGAACAACGGTTTCAATTTGTAAGCCATTATTTTAAGGTAATAATTAAAAAAAGTTTCAAAGATAGTAGAAACGTTTACTAAAAATAGTTTATTCATATGTGATAATGGTATGAAGATTGTCTTTGTAATTAATCGTAAATAGATAATTGATTTGTGACTTTTACAATTATTATTATATTTTTTATTTACTATTATCAAGTGATGAATCTAAGATATGCTTTAGTGGGGACAAAGAAATAATTTGTAATACTTAAGGAGAATATTACAGCTTTACATAATACATAATTATGGGAATAAAATTAGATATCTATGATTTTACAAATTAAGCCTGTTTTAAAAGTGTCATTGTATAACTTTTGTTCAGGTAAGTAATGAAATTAAATTATTAATTTATTATCTTTTTCTCTTTTATAGTTGTTCATATTTGTTTATTTTTGTGAAGACGCTAAGTGTGACATTCCATTTTAATAGTTTTTAAGCTACTAAACAAAACATCATATCATGATTTAGCAAAGCAGATAGTCAGAATAAGCCATACATGAGTTTAATACAGTCATCCAAAGTAATCGTATGAATTGCCAACCATAAGTATGACCTATGCTAGGGAAAAGACATAATATATACATCCCAAAAGGCTCTAATCCCAAGTGATGAACAAAATACTACTAAGCATCTTTAGTCGTGAGTCAACTCCGGTCCAAAAGGGGAGTATCTTCACCTGGATCCTTCTCTACTCACACCAATTCATAGGTGATCATTGCAAAAGAGGACATACACAAAGAAAAACAAGCCCAGACAAAAAGGGTAAGCCAACAAAATGAATCAAGCAGTTTAATTATAAATATAAGCAAGTAATTTCACATCCATCAGAATAATTTAAGTCACCACCACAATATAACACATATACATGACTCTAGACTCAAAATCTAGATTATGTAAGCAACATTGGATCTCTTGATGGCTTGCACTTGTGAAGGTTCCCAAACTCTGCAGAGTTTGGGCTCAAGGGGTTATCACCCAACCACTCTCAAAGTAAGTCCCATTCGCGTCTATGACTGATCGGATCCCTAGACTAGGACCTCTTGCTACTCCTCACGACATAGTCCATTACACTCTACATGAGTCTTAATGGATTATTGGAGCGTCAGGATGCCAACCAAATCTGAGTCCTTAAGTTCTTACATACACTAAATACTTCCCTTAGAATTTCCCCTGAAATTCTAGTTCAATCACATCTTTTCACAATCTCATTCCATGAAATTTCGCCATGCATACATATATATATATATATATATATATATATACTACCAACCGTGATCATCCAAACATACTATGAACAATAATCACATTATTTCATTTAACAAAGCTTTATTTACCTAAAACAGAGAAAGCAGCATAACTCTGCAGTGACACTCGCTCAAGCTAGAGAATCTCGCCTAGGCTAGAGGGTGATCTCCCTGAAGCGGGCCTCTCTCGCTTGGGCGAGACCCCAAACAGTGGGCAACCTTAAGTCTGAGTGAATTCTCGCTCAGGCTAAGCTGTTTCGCTTAGACGAGAGGATCTCTCGCTCAAGCGAAACCAGCTCACCTAGGCGAGACCTTGCGCAGTGACAGAGGTGAATTCTCTGATACTTTCGCTCAGGCGAGAGCCGCTCGCCTGGGTGAAATCATCAGAATCCCAATCTGTTTTTCACATGAAGAGCTTCGAAATTCATACCAAAATCCCAATTTCACACAACAAGTAGTTTCAAACATCAATCTAACACAAAATCATGCAATCCAAGTACTTAAGGACACTTTATACACGAAAATTAAGTAAAGAGTTAGCTTCCCTTACCTTTTCACTGAATTTTGAGCTTGGTGAAGTTAAATTAGTTGTAAAAGGTAGAATTCTCAATTCAACCTAAGGAATTCATCATCAAGACACAGAGAAGGAAGAATCCCATAGTTAAACTCAGAATCAGAGACAAAATTGTGAACTCTAGCTAGAACTGAAACAAAGTAGGAGTGGAAACTTACCTAGGAGGAAGGGAGTTGAGAGAGGAAGCAGTAAAGGGTTCTGTTGAATTTGTTCTTCTAGAATCTGGTGGAAATTCAAAGAAATGATGAGAGGGCAGTTTTTTGGAAGAGAGGCTGAGGAAGAAATTAGGAGCAGAAAAGCAGAAGTGAGGAGGAGTTGGCTTTTTGGTTCTTCAAACAGAGGGAAAAGAGAAACAGACAAAGAGGGGTTTCACACTAGGCAATTGAAATATCTAACGATGTATGGAAGAAGATAATTTGACAAAGTTTTTCTTAACAAATTACTTATTTAGATAATAAAAGTACTACTTTATCTCTTAATTTTGGTCAAAAATTTTAAAAAATAATCTATTTAATTTTATTTATAGAAATTTTGTCAAATTTATCAAAATAAAAGTTTGTCAAAAAAAATTTTCAATAATGTATTAACTATTGATGAATGTGAATTATATATTTCAATTTCCATATTTAAATAAAATTTTGCTTTCTGATGTTCTAAGAGGAAAATGGCGCGGGATTTACTGATAGGTAAAAGTATAAGGATAATGATATTATAACTTTCATTTTATTAATTTCTATTATTTATTTTTTAATGTAATTTAGTGTAGGTCATTGATCAATGTATCACTACTTTTGTTAGAATAATCAATTATCCACATTAAATCACGTTAGAAAGTAAATGATGAAAGTAAAAAATAAGAATCAAGTATAATTTTTCAAAGTATAAATGTGCTTTCTGATGAACGTATCTACATTGAAGATTCACAAGCAAAAGCGAACAAAGTAGTGTATAAGAAGAAAAAGGACACTCAATTGAAACAGATGTTAGAAGGTTTAGGTGAAAAAAAAAACCTATCTTTAACATTTTATTTCAATTTATTTCAACTGATTTCTGAATAAAAGTTTACCAAAATAAATGTTTAAACTTATTTCAGAAAGCTAATGGCCATGGTTACAGCTCTCATGTATACAATAAGTTTAACAATCCAAAGAAACCCTTAGTCATCTATAGTTGATAAGCTTACAAAGTTACACTTTGATCTGATATGCTGAGAAGTTGCTCAAGATATTCAACTCCCAGACACTCTAACACCACCAGACTTTGTGTTGGATCCTGAGAGGGGTCTTTCCCTTTACACTTTTTAGGTTTTGAAGACAACTTTCTTTGGATGCAGTGCCTCTCCTTGAGTGCAAGTGCAGGAGAAGAACCAGTGAAGCAGGTGTATTGAATCTCTTGCAAAGATTCTTTGACC
>Ga0214544_1002285_pt1 | contig 40433 bp, 18 predicted proteins | sample CNSS3metaG_FD_160074 | JGI IMG/M metagenome (GOLD analysis project Ga0214544, IMG submission 160074) | Root nodule microbial communities from cowpea collected in UCLA plant growth center, Los Angeles, California, USA - CNSS3 | ecosystem: Host-associated > Plants > Roots > Nodule | place: USA...
GTCTATAAGTTGGGAAAAAATTAGAGTGGACAAGGAGTGAGATCCATTTTTCCACCAGAGCAAAGTGCCAAAGACTGCAAAGGGATTTAGGTCAAAAGCAATATCAGAATGAAATAGCAGGAAGCCATGAACTTGATAAAGAAGAAAACAATATGCCATTATTGAATTAAAACACCAAAAACAAAGTGTATATTATTAAATTATGAAAGGTGACTTACAGCATCCCAACACCACCAAAAACAAAGTGTAATTTTGTTATGAACGGGGGTGCAACCAAAAAAGTCAAAATGTATGGAAAACGGATTACGAATTCCGTTTCGTAAAGTTCTGAAACGGAATTCGTAATCTGTTTCCCATACATTTTGACTTTTTTCGTGAAACGGCTTACGTAATCCATTTGGTACATGTTTGAAACGCATGCCAGAATCCGTTTCATATAAGACTTTGTGTTATAGTTTCTGAAACGGAAAACAAATTTCGTTTCACATCACAAACAAAAAAAAATATTAAGCTTAAGGCTAACCTAGAGAGACGGGAAGTACCACAGTTGCAGAGAAGATAACAGGATGCAGTTAGTGATAATAGCACCTTCCTTCAAACAACCAACAATCACAGAACCTTCAACCAGAATAACACAACGCAAACTGAGACAGCGAGAACAAACAACATTCCTTTAAAAAAAATTAATGAAAGTGATACAAACCGGAAGAGGGACCACCACACCAGAGACAATGAAAGAATGAAGGACAGAAAAATTAAAACTCTCAGAGACCACAGAGAATGAAACTGAGCAAAATTTTAAATGAACGAAGAGTGGGAGGGAGGGAGAAGAAACGGGAGAAGAAGAAATAGTGATGGTAACGCTTTGGGGGTGCAGGGATGTTGGCGACGCAGTAAATGAAATTTACTGCGTCCGTACCCACTTTCATCCACTTTCACCGGTATGTTAAATAAGGGTATAAGGGTAAATTTTGGGGGTACAGAAAAACTGTTGGAGGTGCAGGGAGAAGACCCCATAAGTAAACATTAATGGGCTTTGACTTAATTGAAGTCATTTAGCCCGTTTATCTTTTGGATTTGAATTTGAGAACACGCCACTGCTATGTTATCTAGCTCGTTGTTGTTGTTTGTGACACACAATTAAAAATTAAACACTGAAGTTAGAAAAATGTTTAGTCAGTTAAAAAAGATTGTTTTAATTTTTATCAAAAGTTACCAATATTAATTGATCAAACGAATTTTACAGATAAATTAGTTTTTTATATTTTATTATCACTAAAACATCCCGTTTCTCTATATCAGTGTAGAGACAAACAAAAAACTAAATAATTCTTCTTATTATAAATATTTAGATTAAAAACGTTTTAAAATTTGTCTTATTTTTGTACTGAAAGATTAATTTGGCTTTAAGGTTACTCTGTTATTTTAAAAGTAATATATTATGTAATTTGATTTCATTTTTATTTATAAAATCATTTTTGTTTCATATTAATATTTATTATATAAGTAAATTTAGATATTATAAGGGTAAAAACGTTTTATATAAATGTAAGAACATCATAATTTTTTTTACCGGAAAGAACAAACACCAATGAGACCTGAGCCCAATCAGGATTTTACTGGATAGAACCAACACCAATACAACCTGAACCTAACCACATAAGACATTGGCACCACTCTCGATCCAAAACCTTAAGACAATAGATTTATGGGTCTTTTTCCTTATGTAATGCTCTACTTTTTTATTTCTAATCGATGTAGGACTTAGACTCACACTTGAATTCCGTGTTCCTAACAAGAGGAGACTACAACTTTAACCAATGTATTACATAAATGGAATAAATTATGTATTATGATTGATTTGGTTAAGTTGGTCTACAAGGAAAATTATACGATGAATTTCATTTTATTTCTTGACATAGTTTAATTAGATATATTTATATTAATTAATGATACACAGGTAAGAAAGTAAAAGATGTGGATAAAAAAAGATGAAATCATGGTATCATTGCCGTTTTAAAAACCATAAAAAGACTTACTCAACATTGAATAAAATGAGACTAAGAGAGAGAGGTGGCACAAGTTTTCCAATTGGACGGAAGCTTGTTCGAAAGCAGAGGAGGTTGATTTCTAACATTCACATCAATAGGAAGAAGCCTGTATTCAATATCAAGTTCCTTCAACACTTTCATCATCTCTTCAATCAATTCCGCTCTTCTGTTCCATCTTTCTTTCATGTCTTGATAATTCATTTTGTGTGTAAGCCACACTGACATGTTCACTTTGTTCAAATCTTCCACATCCTTCATTATCACCATTGGTGCCACATGCCACTGTTCATTCTTCCTTTCAATATACCTACAATTTACAAAACATGTAACACTAAATGTTCCAAATTTCACAGTACTGTCAAACATGACCTTACTGAAAAATTAACGTAATTCACATACTCTATAATTCTTCTTTTCATAGTTGCAACTTTATCTAATGGAGTGGAGACATGAATGCAGAAATCCACTGCATCTCCCATGTCTGGACTACGTTGATAATTACTAATTGCTTTGGTAGCGAGAACACTGTTTGGGTATGTAACCTTCTGGTTATCGCACTTCAGAAACACTGTTGTGAGTATATTCATCTCTTCCACTACCATCTAAGAACCAAACAAGACAATTACAAAACTTATTGTTTTATTGGAAACAAAATTAAACTTGGAATTTCCTCTACCTGGACTCCATCTACTTCACATCGATCACCAACATCAAATGGGTGCATCACAAATAAGAAGATGATTGCTTCAAAAACAGTTCTGCAAGAATTCCCAAACACAAACACTGCCAACAGAAGCTGGGATCCCATGAAGACGAGGAAGTGTAAGATTGGAGTTCCTAGTATGGCAAGCCAGACAATCAAAATGACAATGCCAACAATCATGTTCAACATGTTATGGAGCTCATCCACTGCAGTTTTTGTGTCTTTCAGTGATAGTGCCAGTGCCCTTCTCTCCCTGAAAGCATTCACCTGTAGACAAGATTTTTAGAAAACCGTTTTACAGGACATTATAATTTAGGAACATAAAACATAGTCATAGGTTCAAGCACAATACCATCCACTCTCTAAGACAAGACATGCTAATCCCATGGTCTGTACAAGCTGCTCCCAACAGATCCATAGACTTCAAAGCCTCGTCTCTTCGCATGAACTGCATCACATCTTGCAAGAAAATGCATCTGTTGCGATCGTAGAGTTTTCGTTTTCAGGAATCATATTTTAACTACTAAATTTTGATAAGTTTCTCTTTTAACATGATGTGTCTATTGAGAATGAGAAAAGAAAAAATGAAAACCTACCTAAAAAATGACATCTAAAATTGTAATAGAAAGTTGTAAAAATAAAAAAATCATTTTCGATTGATAAACTTCAGAACTAAGAATGAGACACGTAATTAAGAAGCCTTACTGGGATCCTGGCTGCGCAACGTTATGAAAAATTTTCTGAGCTGCGATCTTTGCTTGATTTTCGCTTCGAAGTTGCAGCAAAGGCTCATCCTCAACATCTGAACAAAAGATACGTTCGTCCAATGTAGTAAACGACCCATGCATGACGATGTTGATCATTCTCTTCATGTTCCACGCTGATATATTTCTCTTATTCAACCTATGCAACTGCTCAATCGACATTTCCTCATCTTGCTTCTTCTTCTTCTTATCACACAACACCCTCCCAACGGATCTATCTTCACCTTCCTCCTCTTCCCTCAACCGATCACACGACAGCGTTTCGATCACGTATTGGCTGAACAGAGCCTCCCGAATCCGTTCGAAGAACGTCTTCACGTGGAAGTGCAAGGCGAAGACCTTCACGAGGATCGTTTTAATGAGCCACAAAAGAGTGCCGATGAACAGACACACTACAACCTTTGTCACACACGACAAAATCCTGTCGTTGACCTTTTTCTTTACCGCGTTGACCAAAATAAAATGCCACACCAGCAGAACCAGACCCAACCAGACACAGTTTTTCACCGAGTGTTTCAAACCGTACACAAAATACAGCACTCTTTTTCGCAGTATAAAATTGCGTTCCACGAAGAACACGATTAGTTTAATCACCCAACCTGAGACCAAACGTCCACAAAGTATAACCAAAATCATTGTCTCCCATTCCCACAGAGGAATCCCACAGAGTTTCAGTTTTTGCAAACACGATACCCAAATGTTTGAAAGCAACGCTACGATTATTAAGGCGAGACATAGCCACTGAAGCAGTGAGAACGCACTGAACCTCGTTTTCTTGTAAATTTCTGGCATGTCCTCAACACTGTCATCGTTTTCTGCCACTTTTTGTTCACTTGACTCTGAATTTGCGCATGATTCCTCAGGAGGGTCTATCAGCCGAGACTTTGTTCTGCTCATCGATGATTTCCACGAGTATCGTGGAGTTGAATTGTTCGAAGAGGACCTCACAACATTTTCTTCTGAATGTGAAGTTTGAAGGTGGTTTTCTTCGTTTTTTTGCTGTTCCTGCTTTCTCTTTCTTGTTGATTCACTGCCTCTGCGTTTTTCCCGCGAGTCTTGATGAAGCTTGTCACTTGAACCGTTGACAGCACCTTTCGATGGTAAATTTTCATCTTTGTTGTTGCTTCCGCCATTGTTATCTTCGAAATCAAGCACAACTTCCTCTCTTTGGGTCATTAGATTCTCTTTTACGCCACAGAATTATACAGCCTTAGGCTTGTTTTCTTTATGTTGTGCTAGACTCAAAAAGCGTTTCCCAAAAATGCTCGCTGCACATCAAATTTACATAATATTCTATTGAAAAAAGTGAGACTGTTTAAACTTTGTGCAGTAAGACAATAAAAAATTATATGTAAAAATATTATTCCTGTGTATGTCTGTGAAGAAAATATATTTTATAATATGAATTTTTCGCCCCTTTATTCATCCCATTTTGTAACTTTTTTTTATATTTTCTTTCTCTAATCCAGAATGTGTGCAGACGGTGAAAGAATTGGGAATATTTAGACATAACCTCTCTTTTGATGCCAAAATATATGAATCCGTGGGAAGTGACGAATAATGGTTTGAAGCATGTAATAAAGGTTCAAAAGAATAAAGTGTTTGGAAGTGTTCAGAATTATTCATTAAGTTGTGGTAATGCTCCATTGCATGCACTTTTACTGATGCATGTTCTTTCATTCTTATTTCACTGGATCAATGTATAACGCGCAAATATGTCAGAGAATGGGAATGAGTTGTTGTAAATTACTAAAAGGGTTTTAAAAAATTTTGGAATTGAATAAACTAATTATGAAAAAGAAAAAAAACCCTTTTTCTATTCATAGGATGAAAAAAATAATTCATTTATACTTAAAATTGAATTTAACTAAAGTATAGCGTAAACATGCAAAATTATATTATCTTTTTTGTATTTTATCTTGTGATAATATATTATAATAAAGTGACTTATGATTTGTGATCAGATTTATTATGGAGTTTAGTTTTTGGCATAGTCAATGTAGAAAAGTTTATATATTTATTATAAATATCATTAAACTTAACGTATATGTAAGTTTATAAATATAAGTAAATAAATAATATAAACATTCTTTATACTTATAAACTATTTACTTTTTATCATATGTATGACTCTTTTTTTGTTGAGTATGGTTCTTTGATTGAGAGTTAGCTATTAGACAAAGACAAGTTTTATACATATTGACGAAAAAATAGCAACAGAATAAATCAATGTAGTTAAATCAAGAAAAAACAATGTTGAGTAAAGAAAGTCTTATTATAAACATCAGTTTTTATTTTAGTTGTTAAACTATATTTTTATTATAGTTAATGACGTTTTTTTTCATTTATACTAACTAAAAATTAGTACTTTCTTAAGAAAAAAAAAGTACAAAAGCTAGAATACGGATGTCATGCTAATGTAAAAGGACCAACCCAAAGTAATTGCATTTTAATTAAAATCTATTAAAAATTAAATTTTCAATGTATTTTTTTTAAATATCACACTTTGACAAGAATCTAGTTCTCCACCATTTGCTGCCTTTATTATCACTTACCACTGTTGTAGGATGCGGGTCGAGTTTTATAAAAGAACAATTCCTCCAATCCCATTTTTATTCTTCTCTATAATAAAAAAATCAATGTACTTTATATTTTTAAGAAATTAAAGGTGTCTATTTTTTATAGTAATGTTTTTATGAAGGAAAAAACGGATTTGTAAAAGAAAAGTATTCAAAGACACGACATTACTAATTGTAGATCCCACTTATTCATTGAATTTTAATCACGATTTTATAGATTTTGAATAAATATTAACCAATAATAAAAAAATTTAACTATTGTATTATTATCATTATTTCTTAATTCATAAAAATCAATAATAAAAATAGATTTTCGTAATGATTTATTTGATATACACATTTTCTTCTAATTTTAACCCTCAAAATTTTGATAAGTAACTTTTACTTATTAAAATAAATCTATAACAATATTCAAGATATACGTTCTGTATATATTTTTTCGATGATCTTATCTTTAAAATTTGTGATAATTGATTTTACATCTTAAAATAAATAATTAATAATTAATAATAATATATAATAGGAATACTCTTATTTGATTTACATATTTTGGGTATATATTTTAAAACTAATTTTTTTAATGTCAAACTATATTTCTGTAACATATGCAACAATAAAAAAAGAAAAATCCGATTCCCTTAAAATAAGTGCATACCCCACTTTCACAATATAATTATGTTATTTGTTTTTCTTCCTATGTCACGTAAATATTTAATCTATATTCTTTCGTCTAAATTTTTTCAAATTATAAATTACATACAAATATTAATATATATGTTCCATTTAAACAAACATACAAATATTAAATTAAATTCGTTAAAATAATGTAATATAATAAAAAAATCGACACACCTATGTGTTTGCGCTAGTTAAAAGAATGAGGATTTTGATCGTACATCAAAAAGAAAGAAAGAAAAAACTATATTCTTTTTGCCTCATTCTTTTTCTTGAATAATTTTTTGTTTACATATCCTTAACACATATTATACTTAAGAAATATTTAACATCATTTAGAATCATGACAATGTACAACAGAATTCCACTTGTTTTTCCCCTAAAATCTTACATGTGGATCGTCTTCCTATCATTTATAAATCCAAATTTATATACATCTACCCAAACCCTAACATTAACTTCATAATCAATCACGAACTTTACTTTAAATTGAGAAATCACACATGTCTATGTGTACACAATTTTCATGCATTCTTTAGCCTTCACATTCCCCAGTAACCTGTTCAAGAAAAAGTAGTGGTGTAGAGGCTTCGATTTTTCTTTTGAATGTAACACAAAATTTGTCAAGAATCCCTCTACACATACCGTTTTGGTCACACGTAGCAGAAATTCCAGAATTTCTGAGAAATTGGGTCTCAGAGATGAATCATGGTGCCAGCACCAGTGAAGCAATTCCACTAACTGTGAATGAGTATTGCTTGGAATTTTTGGCCTTAAACCCTGCAATTCACATCCAAAAAACTTACTCAATTTCACAACATTTTTGTGGCTTGGTAGCATAAGATACTAGAGATAGAGCTTTTCAATTTAGTGTCCATTTTCACTGATATGTAATTTGTAGTTGAGAAATACCTTCTGGATCACTCCTACTGCTGCTTGCAATGGAGACAAATGCTCATATGGAAGCTGTCGTTTAGTCATAAAACAAAACATAGACCAAAGATGTGAAGTCTGAGCAAGTAATGTAATACTGATAAAACAATGTCTAAAGTATACCTATTAAGTCTTTTCTTCTCCATTTTTTGTTAAATAATGTTACTCATTTTTGTTCATTTGGAAACTAGTTTTTTTGGTTCCATGAATATCAAACAAGAGAAAGTAAAAGAAGGGAAAAATGCTACCTTTCCTGTGAGCAGTTCCCAAAGAACAATGGCAAAGCTAAACACATCGGCTTTGTGATCATATGGTCTATGTTCAATAACCTTCCATATGTCAAGGGAATCACAAGTTTAATCACAATCAACACAGTGAGAAATAGAAGGCAAGAAGAAATATCAATCTTTTTAGTTGTTTTACATAGCCAACTAAAACCTCCATGATAAAAACCAGAGTGCCTACCATTGTATTTTATTGGAGATTGTTACATAGGAAACCAAAAGCAGTAATGAAACAATGTTAGCATCAAGTATTGTTCATCAGAAAAAACAAAAACAAAAACCGTCATTCTCATTCCAACCTGTCTATAGATTCATCTTATTACATCAAAAACTGCTGCCTATCGTGTCCTTAAACAGCCACATCCATGCCTGTAAGTTATACATTTAATAAATTTAAAGTGATCAACCCTATATTGCAATACTCATAAATATACACAGACCTCTGGAGCCATCCACCTATAAGTTCCTGTTTCTGCAGTCATTATGCCAGATTGATTGTGCACTCTAGCCACACCAAAATCAGCAACCTTAACTACCTGTCGGAAAAGATTTTAAAAGTAAAACACAAAGACATGTTACAAAGAAGTTATAAGCCAATAGAGTCAGAAGTAAATGTGACAGTGTAAACTAACCCCATTCTCATCGATCAAAAGATTAGCAGCTTTAAGGTCCCGATGTATGATATTATTCTGATGCAAATATTTCATTCCTTCACAAACATCAATGGCTACTTTGAGTAAAGTTGGAAGAGCAAGGGCGGTTTTCTGTTTATGCAAAAAGTCGAACATACTTCCACCAGGCATGTATTCTGTCAAAAAAAAAATATGCATTGAAATTGACAGTGTCTTTTTCCCATTAATCAATAAGAAAGAAGTAACAAGAACGCTGTTTTACCTGTGACCAGGTACAGGTTTGGGGATTGTGTACAAGCGCCAACAAATTTAACAACATTTTTGTGCTTAATTTGACTGCAAGGAGTAAATTTATAAAATCTATGAATTAACAACAATCTTCATTAAATATTAATGAAATTCGAAGAAAAGGCTCGGTGATGAGTGGAAATTGTTGATAAAGCGAACCTTATGATATACACTTCCTGAGCAAATTCCCTTTGTATATTTTCATTCAAATTCTCGTGCTTTAGAACCTTGATAGCTACATCTTGATTGTAGAATGTACCTTTATACCTGTTTCAATTTATCAGTTACTCAAAAATGTACTGATCCACAAACAAATCAAGAAGAAGGATTGATAATACTGACAAATCACTCAGAGGTCCAGATGCAATTTTCTTTTCAAATCTCAGACACCCGGCATCGATTCTCCAGATAAAGTTCATCCCTGTTTGCTCTTGCTTTGCAGTAGTACTAGTAGTAGGAACACTCCCATTTTCTTTCAATTGATGTTGCTTCAGGAATTTTTCCACCAAAAATAATAACTTATGAATGGTTCTCTCTTATATAAGTGGAAATGCAAGCAAAAATGAATTTGTTAAGCTAAATATGAGTCAAGAACATTAAAGATTCTACCGCTTGTGTATGCATATTTCTCAATTCAACCAGTTAACTTCTATTCAAAGTGAACATCTTCTGTCATTAACTAGGGAAATTGAACTATTATGACTGACAGTAAAACTGTTACCATAACTATATATGAAATTTTGGGCAGAATTGACCATTTTTCTTATAAAGCAAAAGGGTTTTTTCATATAAAGTAAATATGCATTATCAGTGACATATAGAGGGTCTACCTGGAGTTTCTGAATTTTCTTTGCTAGTTCATGTTTTAACTTCTTCGTCTCCTATAAATTTCAAGCATGCACATCTGTCATGTAAACTTGTTGATTTTCCTATAAATAAAATTCAATGAACTATTGTACTTCAATCTGTAAAATAATAGGGAGATACCTCTATTGGCCAACCACCAACAACAAAAACATCCAATGAATAGCCGTCTATTGTCGAAAAAGCATGAGCTTCCAGAATGTCCAACCCAGTCTCAGAAAGTAAGGAAGTCAACTGTAGTTCAACACAAAACCTTAAAATTATAGAAACATTGATTTCTGCAAAAATTAACAAAAGAAATGTAAACTGAGGCTGCATATTAGCACACCTCAAGTCAGACACCTGGATTAATAACACCAGCATTCTGGTATCCATAAGTTCAGTCCTCACTAATTATAAAACAATATCAATAGTTTTTGGTAGCTATCAGTGTAGTGGGAAAAAGATTTTATTGATGTTGTTATCAATAGATGTATAAAACAATGAGATCAATAAAACCGAAATTAGAGACTGTGACCCATTAACATTATGCGTACAGAACGAAATTTAATCCCATCATTCCTCTCCCAGTCAAACATTATCATACTATTAGGGTTTTCAGAGCGAATAATCAATACATAAGACATTGACACCACTCTCAATCCAAAAATTTAAGACAACGACCGGAAAGAACAAACACCAATGAGGTCTGAGCCCAACCACATAAAATATTGACACCACTCTCAACCCAAAACCTTAAAACAATGAGTTTATGGACCTTGATCCTTATATGGTGCTTTATTTTCTCATTTCTAATCAATGTGGGACTTAGACTCACACTTATATTCCTAACAGAATATTCTAGAAGATTAATTAATTACCTGGCTCAGAAGTTTTGGTTTGTCATTTGTTGAAATTGTGATTTCATGCATTGGCCTGCCGTAAGTAGGAGAACGGAAAGTGATAGTAAGAAACTCTTTAGATTATCATTACATACATTATATATGGTATTAAAAAGAAAATGAAATTTACACAAATAAACACTAGATTTGGTGGAAAAGGTATACTGATAAATAAATTATAATTGAAGTTTTACCGAGCATAATGTGTATAAAAATTCAAATAGTTATCCCTGTCTCGAACTGGTAAGAACTGGGTGTTATGTTCCATATTAGATGACGAACCGAATGCAGGTGGAGGATGGAAGCTGAGAAAGCATGAACAACAAAAACTTTATAATGCAACTTAAAAAGTTAGTGATGAATTCAATATAGTGTTAAAAAACAATAGAAATTGACATAACCATGCCTCATGCTGCCTGGAACATCAGAATCTTCGGGACAAACTTTACTTTGTGAATTTGAAAGAAGGGATTTACTAGAACCTCCAGCAGAAGCAGAACGAACCTGATATATAAAGCGAAGAAATTTATGTTCTACGTACTATTGAATTCAGAGCATAATCATTTGTAATGTATAAATATTTGAGAAAACACCTTTCGTCTGGTTAATTTTTTTTATCTATTTAATCATAAAACATCATATGCAATAAAGTATATTAATTTTATAATAATTACTTTAAAATTATATTAATCATATTAATTTAAATGTAACACAATGATGTATTTTTGGATAACAATTTAAAAAGAAAAAAATTACACTGCAGGCTTTTAGCTATTAAACTTGTATATTTTTTATTTGTTATTATCAATCTGAGATTGTTTTCGAGAAGTACTATTTTTAAGTGAAAAGAATTGGTAAATGGAGAGAAGAAATTGATAATTTTAATGAAAATTCAAATATTAGTATTTTTACTGAGTAATTTTTTAATCGTCTCTAAATTACATCTTTAATTCTTAAACTCTAAATTATCTGTCATACAAAATTATAATCCTCGACAAAGTTCTAAACATAATATTTTCTTTTACATTTTTTAAGAATTTGGATTTTTCTATTGAGTTTCTTTTGTGTTTCTTTTTTTGTTGTGTTTTTAAAATACCATTATAATCACTAATTTTAAAGATTTAAAATACATTAAAAATATTTGTAAAGTATCAATATAATAATTTATAAAGTATGAATATATTAATGTATTTTTAATATTCAGTAAAAAACAATATCAAAAAATATGCTGAATTTTTCTGAATTGTATTTCGATCATAGGATTTAGAAAGTTAAAGAGACTTAAGTTAATAATTAAAGGGAATGTTGGCCATTAGTAAATAATAAAGTCAAAAATCAAAAAATAAAAAATAGATTTCCATTTATATATTTTTTATAGGTAATTTGTTTGTAGAAAAGGAAGCGTGACGTTGGTTCCTTCGCCAACAATGTCGCCTAATGCCAATAGCCAGTAGTGCGTCATACACAAACATATACTATATACTATTATAGTGATTGGAATTCAAGGAAAATTGACCCATGAAGGCCGAAGCAAACATAAGAAGTCAAAACTTATTTTGATGGTAAAAAAAAAGTTAAAAAAAAAAAAGTGCGTTTCGTGGCCATTGTGGTTACGAAAATGACCTGTACAAGACGGACTTCAATTGCAGGTCCGATTGCTGTAATTGGGCCTCCTGCGATGTCCAGTAACCTCTTATGCATCAGAACTTCTTCTGCCCTCTCCACATTCATGTCCAACGCATACCTAACACCACAACATTAATTCAATTCACAAATTCACAACTCCTATGACAAGTTCCAAAAATGATCACCACCAAAACTAAACCAAAACAACGTATGAACAATCAAACAGTAAAAAAGTAAGAGAAACGAAGATTTGGTGTGCCTTGCGGGAAGGCGATAGAAGTGCGACCAAAGATCGTCCTCAAAACCAGGAACCACAGCTTCTGGGACATTCAATTCCTTAAGTCTGCACAAAACCTCGTTGTAAACTCCGACCTTCTGTCTCTGTTTTGGACATCGATGATTCCATCCAGAGTTCAAAATTCCGCTACTGCAACTCGCTGTGTCTCCCATGTTTACTGAATCCGAGTCATCAAGCAAAGTTCAGTGATCCATATGAGAGGAACATGAACAAGAACAAGAACAAGGAAAGTTTGAAGGACATCAAAAGACCTCTGCATGAAACAAAAATTGTTCCGACACTTGTGTCGAGAAATTAATAGAAGTGAGTTTTAAATAACATCATTAATGAGGAGAGCAATGCGCACCTTGACTAACCCAAATCGACGTGGATTGTACAAAAAAATTAACCATACAGATTAATCAATGACGATAAACACAATAAAAAAATCGTTTTTTAATATATTAAAAATTAGTTTATATACATCTTTGATGGCATCACCCACCCACCAAACACTCGCGCACCTTGTTTCTCTCGCCTCCCGCATAAACTACCATAACATCACACTCACACTTAGTCAGGCACAACTAAATTAATTTTTAGTATTTTACACTGTTATTTGTAATTTATCCACACATCATCTTTTTCTTTCTTTATTTATTTTCGTTTCTCTCTTTGAAAGAGAGATTCATATGATAGGCATTCTCCTGTTGGTTGCATTATTTTTTATGCAAACAAATAACTTCTATACTCATTTTATCAGTGAAAAATACTTATTAATAGTATAATATTGTGTGTCATTGATAATAATTTGATTGCATGTATAATACTACATTTCAGATATGTTTCAGTGAAAAAAAAAATATTTTCTAGCCGTGTGCGGTCAATATCACATAATAAATCACGACCACTTCTACTATGTTACAGTTTTTGCACTTGGAATGCGTAATAATTATGATTTTTCAAGAAGAAAATATAGATTATTATTCTTTTATGGAAATTAAGATACAAAACGAACAATATATTATATAATAAAAATAATCTATTGAATTTATCATCCTCAGTCTAAGTTATCATCTCGATTCAGGTCTTGTGTGGTCATTTTTCTCTTCTTCGTTATTCTTCTCAAAATCATTTTCATTTGCTTTAGAGATGTGTCATTTTTATATTAAAATTTTATAATATTATTTATTGTATCATCCATAGTATGTTATTCTTTATATTCCTTTTTTGTGAAAAATATACAAATTTCTTTTACAGCATAATTTCTCTATGACGTACATGGCTCCCAGGTGAGAGTTCTTTCTCATTAGATTGACATTAGAAATAGTTAATTGAGAAAACTTGCTATGTGTTGAAGTAACTATAATTGTTCCATACGTCAGACTATTTCAGTTAAAATTAAATCCTAACGTTTCGATTATTAATTCTTAACTAGAAAGAGTTATAATTGGATTATCAATTACACTTTCCGTTTATTAACAAACATTTAATTCAGTAATTAGTATACAAACAAAGATTATAAATACCATTTCAGTTAATAATTACAAATAAATAAATAAAAAGTGATTCATAGTTATGTTAATTATCTCTTAATATAACTAATTTAAAAAAATAAATCAATACTTCTTATTTGTAAATAGGAAACCTTTTGACTTTAGCATAGAATGAAAACAATTCTGAAAAACTTAGAAATCTTAGTATGATAGGGAAGTGACTTGCAATTTAAAAATATATTTGCATAATAGATTGATAGGAATACGTAAGTATATTGAAACAGTTTTTAGAAAAGCTATATAGAAAGTATTGTTACTGAACACTTTGTATTCTTTGGTATCCAAAGTTTTGTCTTCATGGTTGAACCATTGGTATTGAAATCTGTGTCTTATTTTTTTTAGAAATTTCTATGTACTTATATTTATTTTTTTTTCTTTTATAATTAAAGAGATGTAAAGCTTTTCTCACAATTTTACATTTGATTTAGCTAAACAACGAAGATCTATTTTATATTTAAATATCATCTAATCACTTTCATTGTCTCTTGACATATTATTTCTTGTTTAGCCATAAATTTTATATGAACAAGTATACTTGAACAAACGTTTTATTTTAAGAATATTAATAACTATATTTAATTTATTGTGATACTAACGTATTATGGGTCCAAAATCATAAATCCACTACAGGAACCACTGATATTTTTAAGCAACATAGCGAAGTATTTCTTACAAGGACAAAGTTTGGGCCAACAAGCATTTGTGTAATCCCCTAGTAATTATCTATTTTAGGAAAACAGTCTAGAAAATATTTGGTTTCAATCTTTCATTAAAATGGAGGAATTCTACGGATATTTTACTTTTGAAAATGATAATATCATGAAAATGGAGTAATTAAGTGTTTTGAAAATAATAATACGATGAATAGTTATATATCAATGGATGCATTGTCTCATTTCAAAAAACACTTCAGAGAAATTCTAACCACAAAAAAATGGAAGGAGTTAAACGATTTTAAATCAAATTTTCTTTTTTTTTTTAAAGATTAAAAATATAAAAGATTGTGTGGACCACGCTATACTTGATTGTACCATCCATCCAGAAAGAACAAACTTAGGAAGATAATAGATTGATTAAACGAAAGGAAAGGATCGACACTGGTTTTCTTTTTTCTGAAAAAATAAAGAAAAAAAAACAATAATGTCCAATGGACCATTATCCTCATGAATGGTATGTATGTAAAAGTCCACAAGATTTCTAAGCCATTCTTTCTTTGGTTTCCAGAAAAGGGTAAGCAGTAAGATTCTATGGAAGTCCAACTTCTGAGGTCTGCCTAAGCTTCATCTTCTCTTTGTACTCCGTCAGTTCTCTCTTGTACCTTTCTTTGTCTCTTAACCCGATGTTCTGATAAACCTGCACCAAACATCATTAACCAACATCTATTATTTTCCAACATGCATGCTTTAATCAAAAACTACATTGTAATAATCCAGATAACAACAACATAGAAAGAAACAAAAAAAAAAAAAACAATTACCATTCGTTCTTCGGGGCTAAGACTGTTCCATGACTGCCCAATCATCTTGGTAAACTCCCTTTCTCTGTTCGGGTAGAGAGCTTTGAGAGAGTAATGCTTTTCAGCAAAGAAGAAGTTATAGCCACTCCTATTCGGCTTTGGATAGTTAGGGTCCCACCTTCTCTTGTTTCTTCTCCTACGACCAGAACGGTTACCTTTGCTTTTGAATGGCACAATCGCATTTTCGTGCTGCGGAATCGAAGGAGGAGCAACCATTTTTTCTGGATGGTAAAGCACCCCTCTCAGAACCTCTGAACCCAGTTTCACAGACACCAAATAACCACACTCAAATTTTCCCTCTATTGTTCCATTTCCTGAGAGACATGAAGTTTCTACAAACAACACAACACAACAAACAGTAAATTTCAGCACTGAACAAACACTTTCAAAGTGCAGACAACTTACATAAAATAAGTGCATTATTGTTCCTGGCTTAAAACGGCATCAGCTATAACAACAAGGATTATGCCAATAAGACCAACTACACCACTACCTTAAAAATTACAACATCGTTCTTGTCCAACCATTATTCATTTCAAATTACATTTACATAACACTAAACATTTATTAGTGGGTTTGTTGAAGTCAACCTTTTCAACATTCAACCAACGTATGTCCCAGATAAATTGTGTCCATGACATGAATAAGCAGCCAATAATGTAATTAGCTTACGCAAGAGAAACCGAGTTTCATTAATTAGCAAGATGTGGGTTATTTATTAGAGAGAGCAACAACATCGATAAATGAATCAGAAATTAATCAACCCATTCCACAGAGATGACAGTTCCAAGAACTAGCATAGCAAAACCCAAAATTAAACAACTTAATCTTAGAAATTTAATTTTTTTTCCCTGACTTAAAGAATTGTCGATTCACCTTCAGCACGGGATTCGGAACTACTATTGGAGGGCTTAGGAGAATATTCCACAATAGCTAATTCAGGTCTCCAAGAAGGACTGTTCCCGGAAAATGCATCTGCAAAATCGCAATTCATTAATCAACAGGTTAAACAAAAATTAAAAATGAGCAAATATAAAATAAATGTAATGTGGCACCTGTTGAAGGAGTATAAACAGAACCCCTAGCTTTGAAAAAGTGAACCTGTTCGTAATGATAAAGAAGACTCAAGTAATGTTTCCTCAACACAAAAGAAGCACTTGTGGTGGTTGCTGAGAACTTGAAAATGCTACCAACTTCCCTCCACTTCTTCTCTGCAACTACCTGACGGGGGTTACAAAAAGAAAACATGTTCCATTTCTTCACTAGTTAGTCAATTTATTTAACAAATAAAAAATAAAATAATAATCGGAGTGTCGTAAAGAGGTTGTAGGGACCTTCTCGTAGCCACTTCTTCTGGTAACTTCCACGTAAAGAACGTGCAAATCTAGCTCCTTCCCTCCAATCACAGGAATCCTTCACAAGTTGACCAGGCCAAAACGGTCCACATTATTTCATTTTATTTTAACCATTTTTAATAACAACAATATCTATCACAGAAACACTTTCCAAAACCAAACCTTAACCCCATTAAATCAACACCACATTTTTTATTAATGAAAAAAAGTCTGAAAATAAATAAACAAATTAACGGAAGAATAAAAAATAGAAGCTCACATGAACTTGGTACCCATGAGGAAGTGAAAGCGTCTGAGAGTGTCCCAGAAAAGAGAGGAGTCCCTGACGACGTCGTCATGAGGAGCGAGCGGAGCAGGGTAGTGTTTTCCGTCTTCTCCGGCGTGGGTTTCCGACACAGATGACATTCCTACGGCAGTGGAAAACGAAGAAGAAAAAAAGTGGTGTTGGAAATGAAAAAGGTGATGGATGAATATGAATATGAATGAATGAAGGAGTAAATAGGAAGAGAGAAGTTGAGAGCGGGAGAAAATGGGAATTAAAGAAGAAGGGTTGCCGCGTGGGGGGAACGGTTACTCAGCAGAGTTGGCTTTTTCTGCCATTGCGGATGCAGTAAGTAGGGTACAAAGTCCCAAGAAAAAGAAAGCTTATTATATAATATAATATTATTAAAAATATTATATTATATTACTATGTTACTTGGGTTGGGTTGTGTTCCTTTATTGGAAGGGTGACAGAGAGAGAGAGAACACTGTTGCAGAGTGGTTCTGTGTGAAGAGTTTAGGAGCGTTGACATGCACCTCTGTTTCTGACTCCTCTGCTTTTCCATGCCTCAAACATCAAACAATCAAATACATCACACATTTAATTCTATTTTCTCTATTTCTAATAACCACAATACCTTTTTTTTTTTTATTACCTTACTCTGCATTTTATTTTAAATTTTTATCAAATATATAAATAAAAATAAAACTAGGCAGGCATGCCTTGAACCACACTAGGTTTCTTATTTATTAACTTTGTATTTTTTTTGTTTTAAATTGTTATCAAATATAATAATAAAAATAAAACTAGGCCCGCGCGGCTTGAACCTTTATTTCACATTATGGTCATTATAAACACAACAAATCAAGAATAGTTACTGAGATAAATAATGGTAAAAGACATTTAATTTGAGTTAAATTTAGTGTATTATTTGTATTATTAGTAATGCGACGTTTTATACTGTTACTCAGTTAAAAATATTTTTATCTAGAAAATAACTGAAAATGTTTTTAAATAAATATTATCAAACTTAATCACTTAATCATTTTTTGTATATAATATATTACTCTATCTACCATTTTGTATCGTTACAACATATCAAATATTATCTACCAGCAGTTCTTATTTGATTCGTCCTTAGTGGTTTATTGGAGAATGTGATTTGTTTTTACACAAAATACAAATGAAAGAGAACACAACTAGTAGAAAAGATAATAAGTGCAAGATTTATCTCCTAGTTTATATATAATAAATAAAATAAAATTTAATGAAATTTCAATTGTTAAATTGATTAGTTAAATTAATAATATTGAATATTTTAATTTTATGATAAAACATATAATATTACAAGTTTTAAATTTATGATAAAATATATACAGTGCTAATCATTCAAATTGTTGTAATAAATAAATGTGTATTTTACTATTTGACATATAAAATTATGTTTATATTTATTTTTACTCATCCCAACCATGTTAGTACCAAAAAGTAAGAATAATTAGGTTTAAGAAATTGAAAATATAATTGTGATGAATGAGTGACTATCCTATTAGTATATGATGTATTCTACTGAATTTTACAGTATTAATAATTATATTATAAAGGTATAAAACTAAATAATATAAATATTTAATTTTAACTTTATATTTAATAATACTAATACTAGTACAACATAATATATATATATATATATATATATATATAATATGTACTGCATGTTAGATGAACATATTATATTTGTTGATATCCAATGTAATTTATTGAATTTTAAATTTTAAAATAAAAATATTTTATTTTAAAAATATATAAACGAAAAATAATATAAATATTAAATTTTAATTTTAGTATTTAATAATACCAATAATAGTATAAATGGTATTTTTTTTCCAATCAGCAAGCGTATCTTAATTAGTTAATAATCTAATAAATACATTTGTTTTCTTACCAAAACATTATATCCCATCTATATAATTCTTAATAAACTGTAAAAAATAATATTTTATACATTTTGAAATTCTGATATGTTTTATTAAAAAACAATTGGTTTCTTATATTAAAAAAATGTATAATATTCTCTTATAAAATTTAAAATATATAAAAAATAATATATATATATATATATATATATATAATATACACTAAGTTAAAACTGATGTTATCTTCCTGCATTAGACATAAGAGGGGAGGTATAATTTATATCTATACATCTTCTTACAGATTTATAATAGTTAATAAAGATTGTTCAATATATGACTCTTATTTAGTGTACATTTTTACATATTTGTCTTTTGTCTTTATGTAGTGTGTTAAAGAGTTTACAAATTTATCTTTAAAATCAATAATAACTAATAAAAAATGTACTTTTATATAGTGTGTAAAGAGACTCAAACTCTTTAGTACTTATGAATGACCAATGTAGTAAAAAATATTCAATTATTTAAATGAAAGAAAAACAAAAACCAGTTCTCCCACTATTTTTATTGAGAACATTCAAAAAACAATCAAAATCTCAAATAGTAACAGTTTTGCATTACTTAGGCAAAATGTCCATTGTAATCATGTGTTATGAGTTCATTGTTCCTAAAGGCTAGTATTTAATCAGCGTGGATGGTGTCATTTTTTATTTTTTTTCTTTCTAACCAATTTTACATGACATAGATTGTGATATGAATAGGAATGATAAAATTAACTCTTTCCATAAATATTTATATATAAAATTTACAGCGAATAATTGATATTCAGGTGATACAGATGTTAAAATGTTTATAAATAAATCAGATGTTATATCATTTTATATGTCCTCGAGAATATTTGTTACTTAAAAAAATCAATTAAAATTTAATTTATATTTTGTGAAGTTGAATTTAATTAAAATTAAAAATTAATTTATATTTATTAAGTTAAATTTAATTAAAATTAAAAGTTAATTTATATTTATCAGATTAAATTTAATTAAAATTAAAATTTAATTTAAACTTTACTTATTTTATATTTTTTTACAATTTTATTAATATTTTATTTTAAAAATATATAAAATATTTTTTAAAATATTCTTGAGTATGTTTGCAGGTTCTAAAATATTAACAAATATTTTTTAAACGGATATTAATAGATAATAAAAAGAGTAACAAATGATTTTTTTTATCGGATAATAGATACACATTTTTGATTTTTCATGTCTGACCTAACTAATTATCATTCTATTGTATAGTATAGTAGTAGGATAGGATACGAATCTATAAGTTCATTTTAAATTTCGGACAACTCTTAATATTCATATAAAACAATGTTTAATAAAATAATAATTTATTTTATTACATCAATTTTCTATTTCTTATTTTATAAATTATTAAATTTAAAATATTGACTTGAAATACATTATAACTATTTTTTTTTACTTTTTATTCATAGTGTAACTTTCAAATAATTTTTCAAGGTATGCTTGAAAGTTATGTTAAATTATAATTAGATTTTACTAGCATAAACACAGTCGCTATCGCGTCTGTGTATATATTTTTTAAATATATGTGATATTATATTAGTAGGTGATAAAATTGTAATATTATTAAGTTGTTATATAAACTAAATTTATATTTATTAAAAATAAAGTGAAATATATCAGAACAGATGAAAGAATAATTATTGATAAATAAAGAAAAAGAGAATAAACAGAAATAGCCGAATGTATAAAAAAATTATAAAAGTAACAGTCAATTTTTTAAAAATTAAAAAATTATTATATTTAAAGAGTAAAATTAGTATTTTGAAATGTAGACACAAAAAGGAAAATTTCCTTTATATATTGTTATAGATAAAGCTGTTATACTCTTCGCAGATTTTTTTAATTTTTAAACTCATGTATGTTTAATAAATATTACTATCTTTAACTCGAGAAATGAATATCATTATCTTATCATTGTTTGTTAAATGAATATCTAGATTAAAAATAACCTGAGTTAGAGAATTAATTAACTAATAATGAAGAGGGACGAATATGCGTATATTATTTTATTGAACAAAACAATTTTGGACCCAAAGTTGCTCGAAGGGAGAGTAACAAGCCCTGTTCATGCAAGCTATAATACTCCAACCAAAAACAAAACATTGGATAATATAAAAAATTGATACCAAAATAATCTTAGAATATCCATCCAGAATTTATCCTATTTGTTGGTCACGTTAATATCTTATCCATTCACTTTAACAATGTTTCAACCGTCCATCTGTCACCTGCACTGCGTGGTCTATCACTTACACTCCCAATATCATTTTTTTTTTCAATTTAACTAAATAAGTAATTAACAAGTCAAACAAATTTTATTATCTCTAACCAAGTTTGCTATATTTTATATAAAATTTGATAAAAATATATTATTTTAGTTATAAAAGCCACTTTATTACTTTTAAGCTAACCATGTTCAAAGAGAATTATTTGGGACAAATATTTTCATATTTAAAAATATATTTACATAAAAAACTGTTAAAATTAACTTATTAGGACAGTTAACGTGTGTGTGTGAGAGAGAATAACCGTAATAAGTAAAAGAATATGTTAATTAAATATTTGATACTAAAAGTATTAAAGAAAATATCAATTTCCGTAGCGTGCATTTAAGAAGTATAGAACACCTATTTTAAGTGTTAGATAATTAAGGGAAATAATACCAGAAGCTCTACAAACCTTATCAACTGACATTGGAGTGGATGATTTTTTTTTTCTTTTAATTTGATGTCTATTTAATTCAAATTAAGAAATTGCCTGAAATAAAACAAATGAAGATTAAACAACTGTGTGTTATTATAGTCACCAAATCACTCAAAATATTATTGTCAAGTATATAATAATTTGATTTATGCATAGATTTTGTTCCCCTATTTCTCACTATACAGAATATCGTATTAGTAAGGGTTTTTTTATCATTAAAAATATGATAAATTTGAGTAGTGTAATTAGTTATGCATTATCAAAATTAAAAGTTAGTCAAAATACATTATTACTTCCAGAACTAGATAATTTTATTGATGTACAAATTTTATCGAAATAGACATTTTTAATTTTTTTATCAGAATAAATATATAGTAAAGACATTTTATATATATATTTGTTAAAGCACAATGTGTCAACATTCTTTTTCTTTTTTCATTTTTATTTTTGGTATTTGGTGGTAGTTAAAACATTTTATCTGAAAACAATAAAATTAAAAAAAATTATTCAATCAAAATAATTGAAATTTTTAAATAAGTTAAACTGAACAAAATTTAAATTTAATATTTATTAGTTTTATAAAAAAAAACAAGGGAAGTAAAACTTAAATACGCATTTGTTTATTTCGGCCCTTTCTATTTTTTAGTATTATGGTAAATGTTTTTTTTTTTGTGTGTGATAATTATTATAGTACATATGTATTAAAAAATTATGATAACTACTTTACTAACTGTGTTTAATTGTTTTTGTCTCTTATTATAGAATATATGAAGATATAAATGTTTTAACTTTTGAATTTTCACTGGTACATTATTAATGATAATACAAAGTTGTACTATGAACTACCCAAACACTAAAAAAAATCACATAGAACAGAAGAAAAGCCCAAAGTAAAGAAATGGAATGTGGTTGTTAATCTAGACGTAAGGCAAAGCCCAAACAGAATACTGAGAAAGAATATGAATTTGTATTTAGTTTATTTAAATTCTGTTACAAAGAAGCGTGGGCACTTGGTCTAGTGGTATGATTCTCGCTTTGGGTGCGAGAGGTCCCGAGTTCGATTCTCGGAATGCCCCTTTGTTTTGCGTTTATTCTTTTGTTTGAATGTTTTTATTTTGTTTCTATTTGCATCATTGCATTTCAAATTCGAAGATTTTTTTTTTTTTTCATTTAGGCATATTTTCTATTTAGAATGCAATTACTTTTATGAAGTTGTTGTTTAACGTACCATGTGTCAACGCTGTAAATCCAATGTGTTCTTAATTTTTATGACAAAATCCACGTTCATACAAATTTTAAGTTCATTATGTGTATTGTGTTTGATTCCTTTGATTCTTATTTGAACAAGTTTTCAGATGAAAAAATTATATTTCTACTTTCTGCCCCATCACATTTTTCTAATTACTGTAATTTATTTACATTATATTATACGTTTCTGTTACAGAAATTAATGGAAAAGTTTTCAGACGTTGAAAACTTGAAAATTAAGACAGAGGACAATGCAAAGACAATGAAAGTTGCTGTGAAGATCGGTAAAAAATTTAATCTTTGGTTTTGATTAGTCTACTTTTTTTATTTTTTCGTATGAAGCAGAATGGTGGTTGTTTTGTGTGTGCATAAATGGTTGTATCCATTTTGGGGATGAAAGTGAAGCTGATGCGAAAGATAAGGCAACAGGAAAGTCGAAAGTTTCTTTATTTGCAAAGTAAAACCGATGAGAACTTATAAAACAAGTTTCAATATGTCACAAGAGGTTATTTCGTTCCATATTTCAAAACAGGTTATTTCGGTCCGATTTGATTTATCCTAATTTTGATCATTATAATAAAATGGGTTGAATATTATAATTGTCTCAGGACGGGCCAACAAACTGATTGTAACTTTTTATATTTTTTATTTATAATATATATATATATATATATATATATATTTATATAATATAAAAATTTTATTTATTTCTAATTTTTAAATATAGAAAAAAGGTTGGCAGATTAGGACGGACTAGTCCATCTTTAACCCGCTACTTTAGCGAATTGTGCCACGATGGGTTGATGGGTTGGAAACTCCAACCCGACTTACCTTTTGTTTGGCGAACTGGCATACCTGACCTGCTTTAACATGCCTAACTATGTAATGTATCAATTATATGTCAAAAAAAAGTATAATAATATGAAAATCTGATTATATTAAAAGATGAATATATTTTGAATTAAGTTATATTTAAAGTCACTTCTTAGTTTAATAATATAATCATATAAATTTAATTTTATTGGACCTGTCAACCTATTATCAAATCATCTGATGTCTAAAAAAATTGATGAAGTGTTAGAGATCCCGCAATCAACTAGGCATAAAAAATAAAGAAAGTACATTCATAGTGTATACTTAACAAAATCTTACTTCAAAACCGTTTCTTTAATTAGGAACTTACCTAAGTCTACTGGTGACCCACCACGATGTTAAGTTAAAATTTATTTTTAGACAAAATAATTAAAATTTGCATAATATAGTCGATAAAAATAAAAAAACGTTTATATTGACTTGAAATAAGATAATTTTATAATATATAAATAGATATAAATGTCATTCTACAAATGATTTTGTGTTAAATTATGTTTAAAGTTATTTTTTAATATAATACCAAAATTACATAATATCAATTTTAATAAATTTTGTTGTTTATTTGACTTATCATATTATTATGAGATCATCTGATGTATAGTTCCACGTTCCATAATGGGTCGAACATCTTACCTCAATTATAAATAATATAATTTCACAAATAAATAAATAAATAAAGTGCACCTTATATCATAACAAACTTTTTTATATAATAACTATTTCATTGAAAAAACACCTAATAATAAAATTATGCGTAATCTGATTTCTTTAATTTCTTCATAAACGAGTAAATTGTTTAGTATTAAATGTTAATTACATATTAATTTATATCATTATCAAGACACCCAAAATAATAATTTCTCCATAGAAGTTACATAGAAGTTACGGTTCTTTGGAGAAAAAAAATGGCAAACACTAATATTAAATGCTATAATTTAAAAGATTTTAGAAAGTTTTGGTTAGAACATTCATAACTTAATTTATAAAAGATCATATCGTACGAACTTTACTTTTTTAATTTACATGCAAAAAAAGTGTATCTATGTTACAAATCTCATACTTAAAATTCTTGTAAGTAAACTATGCATCTAGCAAAAGCAACACAAACATAAGTCCAGGCTAACAGTACTTTAAAGAGAGGGGTCCCACAAATGCACCTACAGTGTTTGGGCCTTTATTTGGGAGAAAGTAGTTGGCCCAAAAGTAGCATTATTTGAATAGGCATAACATGACATATCATTGCCCAAAAACTTTTTCTGTATAAAATGAAGAACATGAATGATAGCATGTTATTTAGGATAACAATGGTTCATAATCATGAAGAATAGTGGATTCATATGCATCGAGTCTTGAAAAATTGAGTGGAGTGTTGTAACTCCCTAGTTCCGAGTGTGCCTAATATTTGTTTGATATTCAATTAGGGCACTAATAAACCCAATCTGCATATTTAATAGCCCAATAAGTAGTACTTTAGAATAATCTCATTATTAATCTTTTTGTGTCCCAAAAGTAAAAAATTGATGCAGCAAAAGGTAAGATAAAAGAGAAACACCCTTTTTCTCCCTTTTGGTTTGCGCCATGGTAACTTTTATACCTGAAATTTAGTCCCCACAGTTGCACCATCTCGTAAAAATGCCTTTCAATAAAGAAAAGAAAAGAAAAGGAAGAAGAATAAAAGTTGACACTTACCCTGCAGAGAGGGCAGGGAGCAAAGGGCATGTACCTTTCTGAAAGGTTAAACTCAAAGTGGACTACAAAGTTGTTTCTTCTGCATCTTCTCAGGTCAATTTTTTCAATATTATTAATCAACTTCTAAACTTTATATATCTTTTTTGTCGAATTTGGATTTTTTTTTGAATTTTTTTAACAGTTCTTAAGTTTTTTTTTTACCGTTTCTATACCTTATCTTCATAATACATTGATTATAATTAATTTTAATATTTTAAAATATATTAAAATATATTTATAATATTAATATAATATATTTTTATTACTCAACATAAGACCGCACACAAAAAAATTAGTAGAAATCAGTGACTTTCTTTTTTCTCTCTCATTCATCCATTCTTAAATTTACCTAATTAATAGTTTTAAATTCATTATTACTATGAATGTTAAAGTAAAGTTTGTTTAGCAGGTCCAAAAATATGTACAAAAAATTTATACGAAGCTAAAAAAATATTACCTACTTTGAATTGGATTCTTTTTTTACTCGCAATCTAAACATGTTTAGTTGGATCGATCTATTCAATAGAAAAAAATAAAATTAAAATACTATAATTTTTTAAAATAGATGTATAATTTGTATATATGTATATGTTAAATTGTTATACTTCAAAATTAAAAATACATATTGAAGTTCTATTTTTAAAATCGACCAAAATGATCTTTTACCTTTTTTGGTCAAATATACCAGTCAAATTAGAAAATAATCAATCGTGCATTTATAAAACGAGTTGAGATGCAAAAGTTTTAGATGGTCAAAACTATCATTTTGATATTAATATAAAACAAACCATTATATTGCTGGTATCTTAATTGTATTCTCTCATTATAATAATGGGATTTTATTTCAACAATTTACGTTAATATTTATTGTCAAGCATTTTTATTTTTACTTAAAGCTCAAGATAGAATAAAACAGTAAATGTAATTCTTGTAATAAAAGTTCAAAATTTGATTTGTCACATATGATCATATGTGAGAATTATCATTATAAACCTTTAAGTTTGATTAATGGTCAGTATATTACTCTTTCATTTTTGGTGCAAGCAGAATCCAAACTTTTGAAGGGAGAATTGAAAGAAAAATGTTCAGAACTCACATTCCATTTAATTTATAGTTCTCAAACAATTTCTCAATATATATAGATCAATATAAATTAATAAAAATAATTATTTGAAAAGTTTTTTTTTTCAATTTCCATGTAAATCAACCTGTCAATTTATTTAGAATAAAGTAAAGTGTTATAAGGACCAAATACATTTCTTGTCTACTAAAGTGAAAACAAACACAAAGTTAATTAATATATCTACTAAAAGTTTAATGAAAACAGTGAAGTTAAAAGATTTGATCTGATAAGTAAAAAAAACTCAAAATTATTTTGTTTGGTCAGAAGAAGCAACTAGGAAAAGAAAGAAATAATAGAATAGAACAGTATTTGAAGTGAAGAAGGTAGTGAGAGTTGAACAATACAGTGAGTTGAACTTGGTTACGAACAGAAGAAAGAAAAAAAAAAATGGTGCATTGTGTTGTAATGTAATAGTAAATAGTAATAGAAGCGGGTGTTAATAATTTTGCATTGTTCCAATGATTTAATCATAGCTGTGTCTGACAGTGATTCAGAGAGAGAGAGAGAAGAAAAAGTGATGCTGATATCTTCTGGGTTTCTTGTTTGAACTTCCAAAGGGTGAAAGAAGATATTAAATTATGGTTGGAGGGTTAGATTTGAAGCAATAAATAAGAGAAGTAAAATGGGTTGGTGTCATAAATGCATGCACACACACAAGTAGCATAGAAAAAGAAGAAGAAGATGGTAATGGTAATTATTTGTGTGGGAGTTTGTTGTTGTGATTCATTATATGAGTGAGTTTTTCTAAGCCAAGAGCGTGGCTTTGTGCTTGTGGGCGTCATGAGTGCGACGTTTCACACGACAAAAAGGAAACATTAAATCATACTTCCTCTGCTGTGCTCTCTCACTCACTATTTATTCAATGCAAAACTTAATCAACTTCTAATTTTTTGGGTCAAAACTTTTTTTTTTTAACTTGATTTTTTGAAAGTTATTTGGTTGAGTTGAAGACAGAAAATGATACATTGGATTCTTAAGTAGTGGAAGGTAGGTCCTTACTTACTCCATTCATGAAATGAAAAAGGTCCCTCTCCATTGTTTTTTTTTTCTCTACCTCTTTTTTTCCTGCAAAAACCAACTAAACTAAATCATTTTATTTACTGCAAAAAAGAACTAATATAAATTATTAGTGTTAATCTAACTGTATGCAGTATTCCTATGTTTTAGGTTTTTTACTCTTGTAGTTTTGTTTTTTCTGCAGGAATCACACAAAATGATAAAATCTGCATTTTTTTTTCTTCCAATGATTTTGACTATTGTATTAATACAGGAATATAGATATCATAATTCAGTCTTTATTCTGATCCTCTCTGTATGATAACCACGTGAAAAAAAATAAGGTAATAGTTTAGATGTTATATAATGTGTCAAGTTAAATAACTATTGTGAAAGACAATGTAAAAGAAAAACCTTACTTTGTGAGGATCAATTTTGAATTTCATTAATTTTTTAGACTAGTTTTAAGTTTCATTTTTTTTATAATCAAGTTTTATATTTTATTGTTTTCAGGATTTTTTTATTATAAATTATTTAAATGTCTAGTGGAAAATTCATGATGAAAGCTCTTCTATTAACATGTATATTACAGACAATTTTGACATATCTTTTGATAGCATGTGCGAGTATTTTGATTACTAATTATTAATATATATATATATATATATATATATATATATATATATATATATATGTAATATTTTATTTCAATTATTAACAATAATTTTTTAATTTAAATTTATAATTTTATACTAAATGTATATAATTAATTTTATTTAAAACTCATATTTTGTATACAATTTTTTTGAATTTATATTTTAAAAACTAACTTTAATTTTACTATTATGTTATGTTATAATTTTATTTATATTATTAATTTCTATATACATTTATATTTAAATGTAATTTTATGTAAAATTTTGAAAATATCCATATATATATATGGCTTGAAGTATCATTTTGTAAGCATATACCAACCAACAATACAAAATCTTGCACACTAACAATAGTATAGATGCAGCCACACCAAACCTGTGGCTACATAGAAGTAAAAAAAAAATAAAATTATAAGGGAATTAATTGAAGTGGTAATGTAAATTTTGTGTTGAATTAATATATTTTTAGAAAATAATTTGATGTAAAAAATAATTTATAAAATATGAACTAAAGTTAAATAAATTTAATTAAAAATATTATCAAAAATTCTATGTATAAAAGTAAAATAGATTATTTTATAAAATATAAAAAATTAAATTAATTATTTTAATTTTATGTATTTTTTTTCATGATATAGAAAACAAATATACTAATAAAATATTACTTACTATTAAAAAATATGAAATTATATTCCATTATACATATATCAAATGTTATCATAATTGTATTGAAAATTCATTATAACCTCTTCAAAATAAGAGGAAAAAAGGCCTTTGTAGTAAATCTTGTGAATATTGCAACAAAGGTTTAACATCTCTTTCATTTGCCCAACCTTAGGTGAGGATGAAAGTTTTGGATAAAAAAAAAAGTAAATTTTCTACATTATGTAATTTTTCTTTATCTAAATAAAAATCTGACTCAATATATTGCTCATCTGCTTGTGCTTAGAAAATGTAAAATCAATTAAAAACTACTGAACAGAAAATCAAACATACTAATAATATTCTTCATAGTCGAGTTTTAACCTCAAGCACACCTAAATCCGTTTGACAGGTAGGTAACCATTTTTCATCTGACTCTAAATATTTCATTCCTTAGCCTATAACATAGGTATCTCCCCCTTTTAAATATACATTTTCTTCTTTAAGCTTTTTTACACTTTCATGGTCCACTTTAGTATTTGCATTCAATTGTAACCAAATTATATTTTCAAGTTTAATATTAAACTATAATTTTTTTTTTAACATTTTCAGAGATTCAGTAATAAAAAGGTATTATTTAATTATTCATTTTGATACAATAATAAAAGCTGTAATAATTTATGAAAAGTATTGAGGGAAAAAATGTTAAGCACAGACACGTCCAAGTGTCGAAAGAGAGAGCTTGGTGAGACAGATCCAAAGTGTGTTGTTTGTTTTGTGGGCATCAGAATCGAGGATGTGAAAGGAGAGAAGAAGAACAGATTTGTGGAGAGAAGAAGAAGAATGAAAGAGTGATTTTTTTTTCTTCTTTTCTTTTCATCAAGAACGAGGGAAGAAGAGAACAACCATGATGATCCTACCTTTGATCGTTCTAAATATGCCCTTCTTCTTCAGGATCAGGAAGAATGAACCATCCAATCTCATTGCTCATCAAATCTTTTTCAGTCTCATCTCTATTCTCTCTCATTAATTAATAATTAATTAATTAAACAATAATCAAACCCACCTCAAACCCTCTTCTCTCTCTCTTATTTATTCTCATGCTCCATCACATCTTAAATAGGCCACACCACAAACTTTCTCTTCATTGTCTCTCTTTTTGCTTCTTCTGCTGTGCCTTCATCTCTCTCTCTGTCTTCACTTCATCTTCACACAGGTTTAACAAAGGGGTGCTTACAGAGTTTCTTGGCATTCTGTCCACCTCCACTTCATGTGTCTTTTTTTCTCGTACACTTTTCACTACTACGAGGAGGTGGACATACTGCCAACAGAGCTGTGTTGGCTTCTCTTTGTAAAGCCTTCGTGATATATCTCACTCTCAAAATGCTCTCACTCGTGGGTTTTTAAGTTTTTACCTGTTAATTAGCATAACTTGGTAGGTAAACTGAACCCACCATTCTTCTTGTTTTTTCCTCGTCTTATGTTTGGTTTTGTGTGATTTTTACATGTCTGATAAAGGCTCTGTAGGATATTGTCACCAGCTATTTACATGAAGAATATCGGGTTTAATTTTAAATTTTTTCTTGCTGGGTGTTCGTGATATTAACATTATGCTATGTTTTTGTCTCTCAAGTTTTAATCTTGCAGGGTCAGAAATGAAGGGTAGAGAACCTTGTTTTACTTTCTGCTAGTGTTGGAAAGTGGAAACCCTACGAATCTAGCGGTTTCTCCGATGGTTGCAGTAAACCCTACGAGTTTCCCATGGCATTGAGGTCTTTCACTTCTTGTGTATGATCTGTCAGTGTTGCGGATAGCTTATGTTTTTGTTTCTGTCTTTGTCTTCCTCCTCAGTTGTTTGCAGTTGTTCGAAGTTACTGGATCTAGGGTTTCTGCAATTAGAGGTTTTACAGTTTGTAAATCTGCAACCTGCTAGGATCGGTGGGAATGAATTTCTGATTTTGATAGCAGAAGCTTTCATGGAAAGGATCTGTAGTTTTCGGAGTGCATGCAGAAATGTTTTGTTGATCTTTATTCTTAGTTCACTTTTGAATCCGTGATTTATATTATTGGGGTCTGGTTATTTGATTATTTTATGTGAACTGCACTGAGGGGTTAATGGCTGCATGCATGATCATCACTGTCTGTGTTCCCATTGTGTATTTGTAAGTGAAAAAATTGAAATGGATTCTGATGATTTTGATTTGCATATCCAGCCGCAGGCAGCACAGACTATAGATATTAGATGGTACTTTAACTGCTGGCATTAATTTTTATGACTGACCCTTCCCTGTTGCCCCTAATACACTGCTACCCTTTTTAACAACGTTACAAGAGCCCTCTTATGATTGAACCCTGACATTACCACCTTTTATATATATATATATATATATATATATATATATATATATTCAATGAATGGTAAGGTAAACACACTTTGGCGGGTAGATAAATTCAAAACCTACAGGTCTGGGAAGAAAGCTGAGTAGCCAAATAATACTAGGTTACTTACAACACTCAGTACCTTTTGTTCTCTCCTCTTGTCTTGCCTTGAAATGATATTAGGTCTTTACCTTTTGTTAAAAGTCCAATAAAAGTTCAGTCAGCATTATACCTTTCTATCAATAGGAAGATTGAAAATGGATACTGTGTCTGGTACAGTTTGACTAGAAGTGATCAATATATATATATATATATATATATATTATCAAAATAGTCTTTGTGATTAAAATTTTCATCCTAGGTGCCCTGTAAGCATGATTATTTTTCTCCTTTTCTACCTTTTCAGAGTTTGACTTCTGTTTTATGTTTACGATGAGTTCAAGCTATTTGAATTTGTTTTGTATTGAGGATACTTACTGCATTAAGCATAATTCAAGAACTAATTTTGTTAGTAGACCTATGTATACGCTATTCATATTAAAAATACGTGTGCAAGTCACTGTATTAAAATGTGAAACGAAAGGTAATGATGAATGTGATAGGAAATGTGATTGGGTAGTGCAAAAATGCACGACATCAGAGAGACTGAGACTCTGTCTGAAATAGTGGCGGCCCCTCAAAGATGCTGCTGTTGCATCCCAACAGCTAGCAGCTATGGTAGAAGCTAGCTATGCAATGTTCATAGTAGATAGACATAGGCAATGATCATAGTATGTGTTTTGGAGCGATCTTTTTTTGTACAAACAAAATCCTTCAATTTAAATTGGTACAAGTGTACTCCTTGCAGAGTGCTGGGAATTAGCCTTAATTATGGGACCATCTCATTATTACACCACAACTTCACATGCCTCTTTTGACCCTCTAAATATCCTTCATCACCTTCTTACTCTGACCATCCATTCTGTTCCCGTTCCGTTTGTTTTGTTCATACCAAACAGGTTATGTTTCTAGTTCAAAGGGAAGGAAAGGAATCATGTGAAGAGGTAAATGAATGAATGCTGTTTGAATAGGCCCTTATTCCAAGCAAAGGGGACCATGAAAAAGTATAAAATACTTACGTGTGTTTGTAATCTGTAAAGGGACTTGCCTCTTCCACCATGATGTTATTATTAGGCACAACTTTTTATCTTGTGAGGTTTTAGGGTTTGTATTTTGAACATGAGAAATGACATCCTTTCAAATATTATTCAAGTAACATCGTAAAATGAAAAATACTACTATGCTTTCTCAGTCTGAAGAAAGAATTGTAAAAGAGACAAACAGTAATAACAAGTTGAACTGTTTATACAGTTACAGTATGCATGAGAAATTAAAGTCTCTTTAAATTGAGCACATGTTTCGTTCAGTTTATAACAAATGTGTATAACTGAGCATAGAATAGAATCATGAAACAGTTCTCAAATTATCTTTGGTTATATTTATAAGTTCTTTGGGAATGTTCAGTTCATAGCAAATACATGAAACTGAGATAGAATAGAATCATAAAGCAGTTAGCTGATTATCATTTGTTATATTATTAAGTTCATTGAGAATATTATCATAAGCCTGTTTTGTATGGTCATAAGTATGGGATGATCCTCTACTTTTCTGTCTTGTACATCTTGTGAAGAGAAATGAGTTTGGGTAAAGTCATGTTTTGCTAATGCAAGTTATTATCGTTTACTAACATAGAACGAAGGAACGAAGGAATTATCGTTTACATTTTTTTTTTTTGCATAAACATTTAGGAACGAAGGAATTATCGTTTACATTTTTTTTTTTTGCATAAACATTTTAAATTTTTGAATGAGTAGAAAAGATAAGTGAGTATTTTGAATGTGTTAAAATTTTTAAAACACATCGTGTATATCAAAATATGAATAAGAATGTGATGAAAATGTTGAATTATCAATTTAACATTTAATTATTTAAAGTTTTTGTTTAATATTGTGAATTTGTAAGATTTTTCAATTTCTTGAACATTGAAAGATTTATGGCAGTCATGTGTTCTAACATGTTAGTTCAGTTAGCATGACCTTTAGCACGTTAGCTCAACGTTAACGTCCTTTTGTTGTGGAGGGCGAATTTCATGCATTACTAGAGTATAAAGATGAATTTAATATAATTTGAGAAAGATGAATTTCTATTTCACATATAAGTAGTACATGGACTAAAAATATATTTAATCTTTTTTTTTTAATTAAGTGAACTAACTTGTTTAATACACCAACTTGTAGTGGATCGAACTGAATTCAAGTTTTTTTAGTTCAATAATAACTGAGTCATACTAGGTTTAGCATACAAGTCGATTCATACATAACCACATCAATTATATATACTAAATTAGGTTTAGCATACAAGCCAATTTCATCTCCAAACCATTATAGTAGGAGTAGGGATGGCAAAAATACCCATGCCCGTGGATATCTGCGGATAAAATTCGCGACGGATAGTTATTACCTGCGGGTAGTGGATAACGGATGTTTTAATACTCGCTTATAAATTGGCCGGGTGCGGGTATCATACTATTCGTATCCGTAGGTACCCGTTACCCGCAAAAAAATAAAAATAAAATTTAATTTATATTTTATTAAGTTAAATTTAATTAAAATTAAAATTAACAGTATATTTTATTATGTCAAATTTAATTATAATTATAATTTTATTTTATTTATATTTTATTTTTATAATTTTACATTAAAAAATTTATAAAATATATATTTTTTTAAATATTTACGGGTATCGGGTATCCACGGGTACCCGCGGGTTTTAAAAATATCCGCGAATATTTTTTAAGCGGATATCCAGTGGGTAAACGGACGGGTAGTGGGTGGATTTTTTTTTTGCGGGTCGGGTTGCGAGTAGGCACTATCTGTACCTGACCTCACCCGTTGCCATCCCTAAGTAGGAGCACGCAATTATCAAATTGACAAAATCACATAATATAGATACATATTAGCTTCCCTTATCTGACAAAACGACTTAAAAGACCCTACCAGCTCTAAGGACACCAGTCCCTTCTTGGACTCATGATACTTTATCTATATATACAAATATCACAAAAATGATTAAAACATACCCTTATGACCACTGATTAGTAGAAACTCATATTGATAACTAAAATGACACATGCAAGTACAAAAAGATTCACATGCAATAGAAAATAAAGATAGATCAAGAAAAAAGACTGAAACTCAACTTACGCAAATAGTGAAACTGATATATAAATTGAAGAGTCAATTACGAGGGTTAATCATACGATTTCACTGATTCTATTAAACAAATAACAAAAAATATCTCTTAAAGAAAAATCAAAGAACTCTAATAATGAAACTAATTTATAATAAAATTATTTATAATAAAACATTTGAATATCAAAATAATTGAGTCTTACACTTTTGAAGTATTGTTCTCTACTTTCCAATTATTACGAATTATGTTATTATTAAATAATGATTTCTTTAAAAACACTTGAAGAAATATCTAGTGAAAGAGATGTGTATGTGTCTTATGTTTTACTATAAATATTTATAAAAATTAATGATTTGTATAATTTATTATTGTAATATATATTTTTATTATAAATAATCATCTAAATTGAAAAAAGTTGTTAAAAAACTAATAATAAAATAACAATTCTAATTTATAAAATAATTGTTTTTTTATTACATCATTATTTTAATAAAAGCAATGATAACTTTAAAGATAAAATTTCAAAAAAAATAATATAAAAAAATTTATTTTAATACATATATTAACAGCTATTAACAGCATTACAAAATTTGTACCATAGTTTTGATTTGCATCGTTTCCATCAACATCAACAGCACCAAGATACAAAGGGTGAATACTTATTCCCGAAGAATAAGCGAGTACTGCTGCCAAATCTCGGAGTATTTAGAGCCCCGAGTCGCTTCCACACCAAGTTGACTATTGCCATTTCAGTTCTTAATCCGTCCTCAAGGTCCTCGCAATACCAACCATGACTTCGCTTTCTGCCCTAAATATCTCTCTGCAATATCCTCCTGCTCGCAGAGACGACACCGTCGTCGAAGATTACCATGGCGTCAAAATTGCCGATCCTTACCGATGGTACTCAAATCAAATTCAATCGTTATTCATGCTCAATTCGGATTAATTTTTCTCTATACTTCCAATTAATTCCAAAATGTTATAAAACTCCGGAAATTGTAGACAAGTTTCGTCCAAATGTCTTTATATGCATTTAGTCTCTTCTAATATATTTGTTTCGGTTTAAGGCTCGAAGATCCTGATGCGGAAGAAGTGAAAGAGTTCGTACAGGAACAGGTTAAATTGACGGATTCGGTTCTTCAAAAATGCGAAACCAGAGAGAAGCTTAGGGAAACGATAACGAAGCTTTTTGATCATCCTCGTTACGACGCGCCGTTTAGACGGGCGGATAAGTACTTCTACTTCCACAACACAGGGCTTCAGCCGCAAGATATTCTTTATGTGCAGGTTTGATAGCTAACTTATTACGCGCTCGATGCTTTGTTTGGTTTTTTAGTTTCTCGGATTCAATTATACGTTGAATTATTTCAGGAGAGTTTGGAGGGAGAGGCAGAGGTGTTACTCGATCCCAATGGCTTCAGTGAAGACGGAACTGTGTCGCTGAGTACTCTGTCAGTAAGTGAAGATGGTAAATACTTGGCTTATGCGCTTAGTTCAAGCGGTAGCGATTGGACGACTATAAAAGTGCTGCGAATTGACGACAGGAATGTTGAGCCCGATACTTTATTGTGGGTGAGTATCATGTTGTGCCGTTATTAAAAAAAAAAACAACAGGTATAGAGATGAACCACTGATGGTTGTAATGGTAAATATTATATGTTTCAGGTAAAGTTTTCCTCAATTAGTTGGACGCATGACAACAAAGGTTTCTTTTATAGCCGCTATCCAGCACCAAAGTAAGTGATCTCGTATTATCACTTTTTTTTTTTTTTTTTTTTTTCTGGAAGAACAGGATTTGGTTTTTCTCGGTCTGTGATTGAGATAGCACTTTGCAAAATTAATTTTGAATGAATTTGATTGTATGAAATTGATTTTGAAAAAGATGCGATTTATTTTTAATTTTAAAGGCAAATTAGTAGTAAAACTCAATTATAATTTTTGCACCTAATGCAAAACTTTATCTAAAGTTGTTTCAATTCAGATTCAATTCTGGATGCAGAATAAGTTTCTTAATGTTGAACTAAACTTATGGATGTTTACGTGAAATCACGTTAGTTTATATTTAAATGTGTTTCTAATCTAATGTGAATCCGACCATGCTATCAGTTCCAGAGGTTTTTGAGTTTCAAAATGTCACATGTTCGTTACAATTTGATAGAATCTGTTGGGCGTAAACGAAGATAGACAGCGGGAGCTGGTTATCCTAATTTGCTATTCTCTTCAACTACAAATATGGCAAATTATAAACCTGGAGAGTAAACAATCTTCAATTTTCTTGTCCTGGTCAAGAGTGATTTTTCTACAAACGTGGTGATGAATGATAATGGGATTGATTCAGTTTATCTTGCATAAAACATGAATTTAATTATTTGCTTTTACACTGTAGAGATAGAGAAGTAGTAGATGCTGGGACTGAAACAAATGCTAACCTTCATCATCAGCTCTATTACCATTTTCTGGGTACAGATCAATCAGAAGATATTTTGTGCTGGAGAGATCCTGAAAACCCTAAATATTCGTTTGGAGGAGGTGTTACTGATGATGGCCAGGTGCTTTATTTTTGTCATTGCTTTATAATTATGTGACTTTATCTGTACTTTTTTTATATGCGCATAATATAAGAAATGTGCAATTAATGTTAATGCTACTGATGCTTCATGTCTGATGCCCGGGCCTTCCATAATTTTTAGAAGGTATCTATTTACCTGATTTAGCATTGATTAGAAAGCCTGGATCTTTATAATATTGCTTTGCCCGATTTCCATTTGGCTTAAATATGTTCTAGTATTTGAAATTGGGACAGTTTTAGTTTCTATAATGTATTCATTTGTAATCCATACTTTTTATAGAAAAAAATGATATGGTCTTAGTTCTTCACCAATGAAGGACCAAAAGTGCATGACTTTGTAATTTTTAGGAACTAAAATCAAACAATATTTATAGGGACTAAACTGATAATGCTTTTATTTTCAATGATAACAAGTAAAAAATATTTCTGTGATAAAATGTTTTTGCTCAATAGGCATCTTTCTTTCTTGAAGCATCTCATCTTACAAACCTGGAGCTTTATTCTGGTACTTTTCAAATCTTACTTAAATATCATAAAAGGGTAAGCAACTCATCAGTATGTACATTTTATATACCTAATGAGAATCTATGTTGTCACATAGCATCAGAGAAGGTTGTAGGAAAAGTCGTCAATTTCACAACTTTGCAAGCAATAAAATGTAGTGTAGTATAGTATGATTTTGTTTTCATCTATTGCTTGACAAGACCAGAGTGAATTATATGAACATGATTTTACATTTACCACGAACATGACTGTCGGTTTTTGTTGATTGTGCAGTACATTCTTCTCAATATTTCAGAAGATTGTGATCCAGTCAACAAACTTTACTACTGTGACTTGTCCAAAATTCCTAATGGGCTGGAAAGCTTTCGGAGTGGAAATTCTCTCCTCCCATTTGTCAAACTTATTGATAACTTTGATGCACGGTATGAAGTCATTGCGAATGATGATACTCTGTTTACATTTTTAACTAATAAAGATGCTCCAAAATATAAATTAGTCCGAGTGGATTTGAAAGAACCAACTACTTGGGTTGATGTTGTCCAAGAGTCAGAAAAAGATGTACTTGAGTCAGCATGTGCTGTAAATGGTAACCAACTGATAGTGAGTTACTTGAGTGATGTAAAGTATGCTCTGCAAATTAGAGACTTAAAAACAGGTTCCTTGCTGCACCAATTACCAATTGACATTGGCTCAGTTTCTGAAGTTTCCGGGCGGCGTGAAGATAGTGTGGTTTTCATTAGCTTTACAAGCTTTTTAACTCCTGGTATCATCTACCAGTGTAACTTGGGAACAGAGATTCCTGATATGAAGATATTTCGTGAAATTGTTGTCCCTGGGTTTGATCGATCTGAATTTCATGTTAAACAGGTAAGAAAAATGTATTTTCTGATGATACTGTTTCGTTTCGTCTAATTCTTAGTTTCACCTTATTAAATTGGCAGTTTTGAAATCAAATTCTGCATGAGTATTCTTGTTGCTCAACTTGATTGTTCTAATTCTTTGATGTAATTGCTACATTTCAGGATTTCGTGAGTAGTAAAGATGGTAACAAAATCCCAGTGTTCATTGTTGCCAAAAGGGATATTATTTTGGATGGTTCACACCCATGTTTATTATACGGATATGGTGGTTTTAACATCAGCATTACACCATATTTCAGTGTCAGTCGCATTGTAATCACAAGACATTTAGGTGTTGTTTTCTGCATAGCAAATATTCGTGGTGGTGGAGAATATGGGGAGGAATGGCATAAAGCAGGCTCACTTGCAAGGAAGCAGAATTGCTTTGATGACTTTATTTCCGCAGCAGAATACCTTGTATCTACGGGTTATACTCAACCCAAAAAGTTATGTATCGAAGGTGGAAGCAATGGTGGACTTCTTGTTGGTGCTTGTATAAATCAGGTCCAGTTCATTTTCTTTGTCTTCTGTTTTTTTCATCTGTACCTTTTCATTAAAAATCTCTCTGTTTATTAAATTTTTACTTCTCTGTACAGAGACCAGATTTATTTGGTTGCGCTCTGGCTCATGTTGGTGTAATGGACATGCTACGATTCCACAAATTTACCATAGGTTTCTTTAAATCTGTTATTCCCAGTATATATTTTTTTTAACTTTCACATATTGATGTAGATTAGTTATCCAGGTCATGCTTGGACCTCAGATTATGGTTGTTCAGAAAAGGAGGAAGAGTTTCATTGGCTAATCAAGTAAGATTTACCCTATCTTAAAATATCAGCGATGTATGAAATAAGTAACATGAAATCACAAAAGTTTAGTTTGTTTATTTTTTGTGGCAAATTTTTTGAAATTACATGCATCTCACGATAACGTAGTGCACTGATGGAGATGGTGGTGGAAGTGTGGCGTTGGCAGTGTTGCATTTAGACAATTTAAAAGGGCTGATGATAGTTGAAATGTGGCATTTCAGAAATACTTATTTGATGGGCATGGATAAATTAATCATAATTTAGGTGCACAATGAACAGAGAAATAGCTAAACACATAACCTTGCCCTACCACATTTCTTATTGACAAACCCTTTGTTGGACTTGTATCATACTATCATTAGTTCTGGAATTTCAGATTTATTTTTTTGTTACATAACTTCAGATCCAGTCTATCCATCTTTTCTTCTTTAGAATTCATAAACTACACATAGAGCACATCACATGCACCTCCTGTTTTGATAAGCAAGTTATGATTTACTGAAGAGATAGTGGCATTACATTAGAATTAGATCTATGACATACTTTCATATAGGATGACGTTGTTTCCTCAGCCTTTGTCATTTGATCGCTTATCATTGATGAATATAACAGGGAAGAATAAGGAACTCTATAAATATAATATATATATATATATATATACAGCATATTATTCTTTGGTCCTGAAGCTGAAGTTGTCTTCATAGGTACAGAGCATAAACCTATGCATTTTGCTACAGTTATCTTATTATTAATAGTTCTGTTGGGGGATTCCTATTTTCTTTGTTGGTGTGTTTTTAACTCCCAATATTTCAAGCATCATATATA
>Ga0214544_1002286_pt1 | contig 40420 bp, 42 predicted proteins | sample CNSS3metaG_FD_160074 | JGI IMG/M metagenome (GOLD analysis project Ga0214544, IMG submission 160074) | Root nodule microbial communities from cowpea collected in UCLA plant growth center, Los Angeles, California, USA - CNSS3 | ecosystem: Host-associated > Plants > Roots > Nodule | place: USA...
ATACTTTATAAAGATATTGATTAATTTTGTAGTGACTAGTCAGGATAAATGAGCTCATGGCCAACAAAGTAACTCAAGAACATTTCATCTTGAATAATACTAACTCGTTTAAATCCCCAAGGTCATATATCCAATTACAATAATCAAATATTTATTTATCATAAATTTTATTTCAATATTAAACCATATAATTATATAAATAAATAAATAAATAAATAGGGTCAAATGCATAATAAAAATAAATATAAATAAATAAAAGGACTACATGACTAGCGATAAATATAAATAAGTAAGTGAGAGTAAATATAAATTCAATAAATAGGACCAGTGCACAACTGGAGATGAATATAAATAAATAAATAGAAACGGGAACAAAATATAAATTAGAATGACGTTAGGGACACCTCACTTAAAGTAAATATAGAAATAAAAATAATTATGAAGAGATAAACAGATAAAAGTAAAAGAGATAAAATGATAGATGTGATAGAGGTCGTACCCCACCAAATTAATATAGATAAATGCAATATGTGGTAACCAACCAGAGTCGTCTCCCAACGACTAATGTTCTTGTTCAAAGCTCCATTTTCCAAACCAACACAACACCTATAACACAAGGGAGGTTTGGCAGATTCAATTTCAACACAAAATTACTAAGATCTAATAGCGAAACTTAATTGAACAAAATTCAAAATGTATTGATTCCTTGATTATACTGAAAATCCACCAATCACAAATTACCAAATTACTTGTTCTATTCGATTTTGCTCTCATGAACCCTAAGTTAATCAACTAAGCGAAAATTATCATGGATTCATTATGTCATTAAGCACAACAAATTTCAAGCAGCTAACACCCATAGATTTAAACAAGCTGTGATAGAACCCATGAACAGTAAGCATGAATACTAGCCATTAATGTGCATAAAACACGAATTTGAGATTAAACATGCATCAAAAACGTATTTCATCATGAAAACGCAACCTGAACCAGAGTCAAATTCGAACACAACCAAGAAACGACCAACAATCTCATGGTTTCATTTCAATTTCTTCAAGGAATCAACACTAAAAGCTTAGCTAGACATGGAAATTGAGCATACAAGCCCTTCAAAATGGGATTCACAAAAATAGAACATCAAACCCTAACTTAGGTATTATTCAAACGCGATTTCAAGACCAAAAGAGAATTTTAAAGCTTTAATGAAACAAAATAGACTGTTGTCATATAAAAACCGAAAACCTCATACATGGGTGTTGTTCCAAGTCAATACAATCCACAAAACGAAATGCCCCAGCTAGCAAATGAGTTCAAAACGTATAACCCAAATTTGGTGCTGTCAAATGTGCATAAAAACGCTAAAAATAAGTGCTAAAACGTAAAAACTGCAAGAGGCACCTCCATGGTCACAACCCAAGCTTTGAAAACACAAAAATGGAGGTTAGAGAAGAAGGAGTGCGACTACCATGCTAGGAAACCCTAAAAAAATGTGGTCAAATCAAATCTGCCACTCCTATTTACAAAAATTCCACTCTGCCACTAAGAATTACAAAAATGTCACTCTGCCACCCAAAATTACAAAAATGCCACAAAGGACTGAAAATGCTGGCCCAATGACGTGGACAGACTGACTGACATGACCAAACGTGGCAAGGATGTGGAAATCACGTGGCAACTCTCTTTTGACCTTAAGATAAATGTCCAAGCTCTAAAATTTGCTCAACATAATACCTAAAAATAATTAAAAACAAAAATTAGGCCAAATAATGTGAAATTAACCCAAATTCGGAAAAAGTGACCCAATAAAGCCCAACATAGTAAAACACACTAAAGATAAACAATTACGCATTGAATAACTATCTAATGGGTACACAAAGACTAGTGAAATGGAGAAAAATAATGACTCATCAAAATCGACCACACTTACCCTTTTTCACTCTTGGACAAAATTAAAAAGTAAAGCAAAGCAAAGACGTCACAGACATAACAAGAGAGACGAAAAGAGACATAAGACAAACAAACTCGAAACAGACAAATGGAAACACATCTAACACAAAAGTATTCAAAGCTGCAAGGTATCCATGAACATCATCCAAGCAATTCTAAACATGTCAAGTACTCAATTCAACTCAAAGAGAGAATTGAAAGCTACATAACCTCACAAAAAATGCACTATATCACTCAAATCTCTAGGTTATTATTTACTCTCAAAGCACCCCTGAAAAATGAACATCAAACAGACTTGGAAAGCCTCTAGAACCAACAACCAAACCAAAACACATGCAAATCAAGGGCAGAAGGACTTTTCAAGATTGTAATGGGGTTGGGGACAAGGTGTGGAACATATGAATAAGTGGCTAAAAAGAACCAAAGGAAATAAAGGAGCAATGGGGAAATACGTCAAAATCAAGCATGAAAGCAATTCCAAACTCCAACACTTCTAGATTCAATTCTCAAACAATGCTCAAACCCAAACCTCTTTTCTTTCTTTTCTTTCTTTTTTTTTCAATCATTTTTTCTTTTCTCATTTCTTTTCATTTTTTAGTAGAGAAACAACAATTTTCAAGTCCGACATAAAATGTACAAATAAGCAATCCATGAACAAAACAGGTGTGCGCACAACCACACCTATTGTGCGCAACCACACTTAAAAGATAACACATATTCCCAAAAGAATTCCAAAGCTCCAAAATTTCCTAAGGTAGGATGAATCATGGTTTTTCAGGCTAAGGGCTTGTAATGAGTAGTAGAACAATGAAAGGGTATGCAGGCTCAAAAAGGGCTATCAACGGAAACAATCCAAGGTAGGCTCATTTGGTTGTAGGCTCATCAGAACAAAATTGGCTAAATCATATCCAAACATGCATGTGAATCAGAAATGCATCAGAAAGAGTCAAGCCAAGGCCATTGTGCAAGCATTCAAGAGGCATATATCACACAACAAAGAACAGAGAGTGGCTCAAATCCTCACACACGGTAAAACAATTCAAAAGCAACTTGACATGCAAAGGGAAAGCAAGTATATCAGTCCACAGAACAACTAGCAACTCATCCTCCAAAGGTGAAGTGAGTGTCCCAAACCGAAAACAGAAACTTAACACAAATTAACAAAAAAAAAATGAAACAAACAACTAACTCCCCCATACTTAAAGAACACATTGTCTCAATTTGACTCAAGTACAATATCAAGCAATCAAACATCAGCAGATGGACCTGGACAAGTGCAATAAAAGTAAGGAAGGAGAAAAAAACTCCTTGAATCATGGTGAAACAGAAGTGGGGTCAAGTAGGGAAGTCTCTTCTACAACAGTATCCACCGAGGCAGGGTTGCTGAGGAATGGCTTTAGACGATGCCCATTCACTTTAAAGCTTTTGTCGGTGGATTGGGTCTTGATCTCAATTGCACCATATGGATAAACATTAGTAACCACAAAAGGACCAATCCACTTTGACCGCAACTTACCATCCATGAGACCAAGTCTAGAGTTATACAATAATAGTTGCTAACTGATAGCAAACTCCTTTCTAGCTATGGAGCTATCATGGAACCTCTTGGTCTTTTCTTTGTAGAACATAGAGTTCTGATATGCTTCCAAATGAATCTCATCTAACTCGTTCAATTGTAGCTTCCTTTCCTCCCCAACTTGATCAAGTGAGAAGTTGCATGATTTGACAACGTAGTAAGCTCGATGCTCTATCTCCACTAAAAGGTGGAATGGCTTACCAAAGACAACCCGATAAGGAGACATCCCTATTGGAGCCTTGTAAGCAGTCCTGTGATCCCAAAGAGCGTCTTCTAGTCTGTTGCTCCAATCCTTTCGGTTGGGTTGTACAATCTTCTCCAAGATCCTCTTGATTTCTCTATTTGAGATCTCGACTTGCCCATTAGGTTGAGGGTGATATGGTGTAGAAAGCTTATGCACAACCCCAAACTTTTGAAGCAAAACCTCATGGATCTATTGCAAAAATGGGTGTCCTGGTCACTAACGATGGCTCTAGGAACTCCAAACCTGCAAAATATGTGAGACCTAACAAAGTCTACAACAACCCGATCATCATTAATTCTGGTGGACTTGGCTTCCACCCATTTTGAAACATAATCAACAGCAAGCAGAATATAAGTGAAACCAAAGGAGACAGGGAAAAAGCCCATGAAATCTATACCCCAGACATTGAAGACTTCACAAAATAACATGGGTTGTTGAGACATCTATTGTTGTAAGATCTGCTAAATTTAACTAATTAAATAAATAAATAATTAATAAATGTGGGTAGTGGGAGCCTTTATGGCATTAATTATTGATTGATATGATATGGAAAAGTACTAGCTCAAGTGGTTGAGAGTACTTGATTGTGTGAGAGGACTTGGGTATGATGGGCGATAATTTAATCCTATATTTATAGGAATTATAGTGAAACATGAATTAGTTAAATGGTTGTGCATTGAATTGTCATTGGTATGGTTATGGGTTCGAACCTTAATAGAATCAAATTAAACTTTCTTTTTGCTAAAATTAGTTTTGGCATGAATGTGAAAAGACAGAGAAACCCTAGTTGACAATGGACAGCCAAGAGGGGCTGGAAAAACAACCACTGATGGACCTTGAATGGAAATTAAGTTAGCTTAATGTCATTTTCGTTTTCCTTACATCATTGCTAATTAAGACACCATTAAAAGACCAATTTTGGGTGAGAATAAATGTTTATGAGTGTGTCATTATTGAGCAAGGTGAGGAGAAGAAAACCGAGAGTTATCATTGCATTTAGAGAAGAGAGTGGTGTGGTTCATGAAAGGAGAAAAGGCGGCCATTGTTGATAAAGGAAGACCTCTAGGCATATTAATTTTAAAGCAAGGAATCCAGGTTAGGGGAGCTGAACTCGAAATTTATGTTGTTGTGTTAATTGCATGATGTATGATGTGAAATTATATGCTTCCTTTTTGAATCAATTCGTAAATTCTGGGTTTCTGGAAATTTTCCAAAAAAGGCATGGCGGACGATGAACTGCCGCCAGACGACTCATCCTATTATGCTTATTTCTGGGTTCTAGAGATGGAACCGCCTGACGGTAGAGCTTATCTTTTAGGCGACGTTTGCTGTTCACCCAGTTTTATGAGTTTTGGTTGAATGGCCTAGCGGGGATGAACACCCGCCAAGCGACACGAGTCGAATTGACTCGACTTTTTTATGTTTTGAGTATTTTGGGATGATTCTGATTAGGGAGAAAGTAAGTTCTAATTGTTTGTGAATGATTAGATGTCATACTTCATTGAATTTTGTGTAATTGATGGCTAAATTGGATAGAATGATATGAATATGCTTTTAGGGTTTGGAAAGTTTGGGGGTTTGATGTTACGAGACTAATTAGAGGTAGAATTGTAATAGGAATTGGTAAAGAATGCATGTGGGCTATACACTAGTCTGATTGTAGGTGAATCCGCATGAGAACTGATAGAAATGGGCAAAGAAAAGACCAACTTGGGAGGTTTGGAAGCCTTCGCAGAGTGGAGCCATTCTGGTTTGCCCAGAAATGTATGCACCGCTTGGCGACACGGGGCCTACCACCAGGCACCATCACTGAAACAATTATCTTGGCGTGGCTGCGGGAAATTCGGATGGTTCTGGGATTCTGGGAAATTGGGTTCTTGCTACATGTGGAGTTGGGAGTATTTTTTGGATAAAAGCCTTTGGTGATGATCGTGTAAGTTAGAAGTATGAATTCTGCGATCTTAAGGGGAAAACAAGGCCATTATACGACAATAGGTGCAGTAAGAATTAAGATGACATAAGGTGAAGTGGGATTTTAATTATGGATTATTAGTTAGATAATACAGGGAAATTATTGTAATGTGCTAGTGATATAAGAAGTAAAAGTTCACATAAATATATACAAGAGATTGGATGGATTAACTTGAACTTGTTAAGCCATGAGAGAGGCCAATATCTTGAGATAGGTCTAACACATGATGACTGGAATGATACCAGTAATGTTTCTAATTAATGGCGAGGTTGTGTTCATATCAGTTGTGAAAGGCATATAATCAATTTAAGATTAAGTGATGCTAAGGATTGCTAGTAACATGATGTAATTGAGAATTTCTTGACTTGTTAATTATGATGTTGGTAGGGTATTGTAGACACTCTTATGGTATAAGGGGATGACAAATTGGCTGGTTGAGTGATTAAGTGAATGAAGGTGTGAGCAACGGTGCCTGAACCTAAACCAGAATTTGTACCGCGCGAATACTGATATAGCGCCTGACATTAATAAGTGAATCGTCAAGCGATAGCTTTGATTCCAGAAGGTAATAAGAACGTGTGGCTGTTGGCAAAAAGAAGGAAACCTAGTGATTTTGAATGATCATCAAGCAAGAATGAAGACAAAATGTTTAAATGTGTAAATATTATCTTGTAAAATAAAATAAGTGTGTTGTAGAATAATTTAATTAAACTTAGAATCAACAACATTACATTTGTCTCTCTAAAGGTTTCTTATTTTTAGAAAAACTATAGTGATAATCGATTATCACTAATGATAATCGATTATCTGTGCAAAAACTTTTATTTTTTGAAATCCTACTGGAATAATCGATTATCTCCTGAAATAATCAATTATCCTGTTCAAAATTTGTTTCTCAGAAAACCTATTGGAATAATCGATTATCCTTAGTGATAATCGATTATCCTTAGTGATAATCGATTATCCTTGGCAGTTGGAACATGACGTTTCAGTTTTTAACCTAATTTTCGAAAACCCTATTTAAGGAACTACAGTTTAACTTCGAAAATACCTTTTTGAGAAGCTAGAGTGCTAAGTGTTGTGACTGCAAAGAGAGTTCCCTGAGTGTTCTCAAAAGAGCTTTGAAAAACCTAGTGTGGGTAGAGCGATAAATTTTCCTGAGAGGGTTTCTAGGAGATTGAGTGCTGCTGCTGTTGCTAGGAAAGCTAAGGTCAAGATTCTCTGTGTGATTCAGAGAAAGGTGTTCATCTCTTATGGCTTCAAAAGAGGTGTTTTCTTTCCTTATTCATTTGTTATCTGATTGTAATATGATATTTGTTAGTGATTGAGTTAATCTCTTTATTTGAAGAGATTAATAACTGGATGTAGGATCTTTTGATTTGAACCAGTATAAATACTTGTGTTCAATCTTCTTCTCTATCTCTTTATTTTATCTACTATTGCTTTTAAAGGAATTGTTTTTTTAATTTAATCGGAAAAATTTTGGAAAAATTTTAAAGTATTAATTTTATTATCTAAAACCAATTCACCCTCCTTCTTGGTTTTTGCCCAAACGCCAAACATTCCGCTGCGTGATACCAACAATTGGTATCAGAGCTAAATCAATTTTTCCTCTTTCAAATCATTTTTTAACAAAAATGTGCTTAATCACTCATACCAAGATCTAGGTGCTTGTTTTAATCCATACAATGGTTTCTTTAATTTATAAATGTGATTTGGAAATTTATAATCTTCAAAACTAGGGGGTTGTTCAACATACACATCTTCTTTAATAATCTATTTAGAAAGACGCATAAGAAAGAAGTAAACATATAGCTTCTAACCTTGCAACTGGAGCATATGTCTTATCATAGTCTATACCTTCTTCTTGTCTGTATCCCTTTGCTACAAGTTTGGCTTTATTTTTAGTGATGTTTCCATCTTCATCCAGCTTCTTTCTGAACACCCATTTTGTTCCTATGACTTGATGTGAATCATCCCTAGGAATGAGTTCCCAAACTTCATTCCTTATTGATTTAGCTCTTCTTGCATTGCAATGCACCATTGATCATCTTGAAGAGCTTCGTCTACATTTTTGGGTTCTATCTTTGAAACAAAAGCAATAGTTATACATAAATTTGACATATTTCTAGTAACTACTCCCTTTGATATATCTCCAATTATATTGTCTAGAGACAATCCTCTAGGTGATTTCCAGCTTTTTGCAAAATCTTCAGGTTCAACTAGTGGATTCTCATTTAGGTACATCTCATCAAGAGCTTCTTTAAGATATTCTTCATCACCTGCATTTGTTTTATTTGACTCAAGAGGATTGTTCTCAAGGTCCACAATTTCATCAAAAACAACATGCATGGATTCTTCTACTTTCAAGGTTCTTCTATTAAAACCTCTATAGGCTTTACTAGTTAATGAATATTCTAAGAATATAGCTTCATCTGCTTTAGAATCAAATTTACCCAAATTTTCTTTTCCATTGTTAACATTTGCATCCAAATATTTTTAAATGTGTTACATTAGGCTTTCTTCCTTTAAACAATTCATAGGGGGTAATTTTCAAGATTGGTTTAATAAGCATTCTATTTAGTACATAACAAGCCGTGCTCACAGCATCAGCCCAAAAATATTTAGGCACATCATATTTGTTCAACATTGTGCGAGCTAGTTCCTCTAAAGATCTATTTTTACTTTCTACAACTCCATTTTGTTGAGAAGTTCTAGGTGCAGAAAAATTATGCATAATCCCGTTTTCTTCACAAACTTTTTCAAACAATTCATTTTGAAATTCCCTACCATGATCACTTCTCAAAACTTTAATTTTCAAATCTTTTTCATTTTCAATCACTTTTGCAAATTTCTTAAAAGCTTTAAAGGCTTCACTTTTTAGTGTGAGAAAGAAAGTCCAAGTATATCTTGAGTAATCATCAACAATAACAAGAGCATATTAATTTCCCCCAAAGCTTTTTGTCCTTGAAGGACCAAACAAATCCATTTGCAAAACTTCTAAAGGTTTTGATGTAGAAATCACATTTTTTGATTGAAATGATGATTTTACTTGTTTTCCCTTTTGACATGCAGCACATAGTTTATCTTTTTCAAACTTTATTTTAGGCAATCCAATAACTAATTCTTTAGAAATTAGTTTGTTTAACTGTCGCATATGAATATGAGCAGCTCGTTTATGCCACAACCATGGATTTTCGTCTTTAACAACCAAACAAGTTATATCACTAGATGATGTATTATCAAGATCAATTAGATAGATGTTATTGTGTCTCATACCTTTGAAGGCGACTTCCTTAGAGTCCTTTTGATGAATAGTGCAGTAGTCACTCTCAAATATGACTTTGAGTTCTTTATCACATAATTGGCTTATGCTGAGAAGATTATGCTTTAGTCCTTCCACAAATACTACACCCTGAGAGGGTTTCTAGGAGATTAAGTGTTGCTGTTGTTCTTAGGAAAGCTAAGGTCAAGGTTCTTTACGTGATTCAGAGAAAGGTGTTCATCTCTTGTGGCTTCAAGAGATGTGTTTTCTTTCCTTATTCATTTGTTATCTGATTTAATATGATATTTGTTAGTGATTGAGTTAATCTCTTTATTTGAAGAGATTAACAACTTGACGTAGGATCTTTTGATTTGAACCAGTATAAATACTTGTGTTCAATCTTCTTCTCTATCTCTTTATTTTATCTACTATTGCTTTTAAAGGAATTGTTTTTTAATTTAATCAGTAAAATTTTAGAAAAATTTTAAAGTATTAATTTTATTACCTAAAACCAATTCACCCCCTCTTGGTTTCTGTCCAAATGCCAAACATTCCACTACGCGATACCAACAGTTGCTCCTAGCTGTGAAGCTAGTCCCGTCAAGCGATACCTACAGAGGCAGGGTGTGCAGAGGGGTTTGGCGCCTGATGTAACATCCCGTCAGGATATTACGGGTTTATAATTAAAATAAAGAAAAAATAAAATACTCAGCGCATTTAATAATACCTCATTTTCCCAAAGCGCGGGAAAATTTAAATTTTATTAAACGATCAAATAAAGTTTATAAATATCAACTACAATACCAAAATCACCATGTTATAAAATTACCCATCAGGGTTTACAACTATTTTCAAAAGCAATAAATAACATAAGAGTTTTCCCAAGTCGAACCCCTCTTCGCGATTAAGCTGCACCAGAGCCACCTGCATCATCAACATCTGCTCCCGTGTACCGCGTACACGATCATCGCCAAACACACGCAGATAGAGTGAGCTTAGCAGATAAATCATATATATATATATATATTACAGATATGTACATGTTCATATACACACATATTACCATACATAACTTGAATTTTCCACATTATTCTATCCTTTAATTCCTAGCATCTGACCCCCAATTAGATTGTTCGTGTTCTACATCTTTTAAGGATTACTTCAAGGTGACTTGTTGCCATACCTATCGGCCACAACGGATAGAGCACGTGCGGGAAAACATGCTACGGATCATACACCGCAACGCCAGGTAGAGTTCCCATATATGAACATAGTTCGTATCGTCCCAAGACTACCAAACTCGTCAGCCAACAACTAAGGAGGGCAATCTATCTGGACCCATCCGTACTGGCCACAACCAGCACACTCACACCAGCAACACTCGCCAACCCGAGCCACAACTCAAGGGTACCACGTGCTTAACCCCTATCCTAAGCCACAACTCAAGGGATACGTTCTGAGCCACAACTCAAGGAACACCAACAATCCCACCTTTAAAGCATCACTAGACAGCATCACTAGACGCATTGTAGATCACAGATACACAATCAAAACTCAAAGCTGCAGCAGTATAAATCACTTGGCGGGGGACACGTGCCGCCAGGCGTTGCCAGCTCCCAGACCGCCTGGCGGGTGTCGCGTACCGCCAGGCGCACAACGCCTTTAAATTTCTCTCGCATCAACGACCGCCTGGTGAAACTTCCTCTACCGCTAGGCGCACCAAGCCTCAAGATCCCTCTGTGATTTTGCTACCGCCTGGGGGTTCAGCCCCCCACTGCCAGGCACTACCTCTTCAGACCCTACCGCTGTTTTCACTACCGCCTGGCAGAATACCTCTCACCGTCAGGCGCCTCCCGCTATACAGATCCCCTATACTATTGCTACCGCCTGGCGGGTTGGACCCCACCGCCAAGCGCCATATCAGAACCTCGTCATGTACTGATTTATCTACACTCCACTCTGTTGTTAGTCTCCATTCTTGCATTTGTACTATCCAAAACACTCATTTTAATTGAATATGACAACACTAAGATTGGTTTATATCAGTATGAGCCCTCTCATCCTATCTTGCCTGTGTATTACAAAACTAAGATTATTTAGAAATCCGCCAACAACCAAATATCACACATATACATTTATTTCCGTAGTCTGACCACAACATAGTTAATTCTCCCATTAAGCTCACAGAACGCCTCCCTTATTTTTGGTACCCAATCTGACCAAAAAGCACTCAACTCACTACAAGTATATTTCAGCCCTAAAACTCATCTGTCAAAGTTCTCTTCTCACAGTCCACCCTATAATTACCCCATTTCATTAACCATACTTGAGTCTCCACTCTCCTAATTATGCAATCCATCTCGTAACCAAATTTCTTCACGCCCAAGCCTATTACACCCACTGCACGAATTTCCCCACATCCAGTCCGAACCAGTCCCACCAAGAACTCCAGCCTGCACTTGCTGTAACGCCGCTGCCTGGCGGTAACTGGTCCCCCCCGCCAGGCGGTGTATCAGACCTGAGAACCATTATGCTCTCTTTCGCCCCTGCTAACCTTCCCAACCACTACCTATCATCTATCTCAATACAATCTCTCCCATTTCGGCATAACAAATCCAATAATTTCATCCCTCTAATTCACTACCACTGTACCCCGCAAGGATCACAACTATTACACCCCAAGAGTAACCCGCTTTCATCCCCTTGATGTTAAATCACTGTTTCATTCACTTGTACCTACTAATGTGCAAAATGCACACCATACAATATCGAATTCATCTATTATTAACCATAAACAGCTTTCCCACCGATCAGATGTAGCCCAGAATTCTAGAAAACCCAAAAACAGGACAAAAATGGCCCCGCGCCGCCTGGCGGTTCACCCAGCCCCGCTAGGCGCTTCATCCGCAAACCCAAAAATTAGTGTAAATCCCAAGCATCGCCTGGCGGCCGAAAGTGTGCCGCCAAGCGGTTCCTTTCCCAGAACCCCAAAACAGCACATAACAGATGAGTCGCCTGGCGGTGGTTCATCACCCACCAGGCGGTTTCTGGAAATTTCCCAGAAACGCAGTATTTCAAGATTACAATAGTATATAGGCACTACAGATTATCATACATCACATCATAATATTGTTTGAAGCAAAAATAGCGGAGTCCAGCTCCCCTAACCTGGAATTCCTTCGCTTAAATTGACTTGTTTGAGATACTCCAACGATCACCACGTCTCCCCCTTCTTGGTGTGCTCACTCAACTTCAGCAGAACCTCACTCAATCCTCACTAATCTCTCTGATTCTCGTGCCCTAACTCAGGTTACTATTCCAGCTTGCCAAAACCTTCACTATGACCATTTTTTACCCTTTTAAACTTGGCTTTTAGTAGAGTTTAATTACCCAAAACGAAAATTTACCTATTGGTACTGTTAATTACCTTTTAATTGACCTTTATGATCTATTTTTCAGCAACCCAAGGCTGCCTCTCAACTATCTAGGGTTTTTCCCAACCTTTCATATTCAATTCAAAGCCAAAAATGCTAAAAATAAAGTTTTTAGTTTGATTCTCCAAGGTTTGAACCCATAACCATGCAATTACCAAATCAATATCACACCATCATGCCAATTCATGTTTCATGCTTAACAAATCCAATTCAGACATCATATCATACCAGAACATGATTTCATAGATTAAATAATAAAACAATAGCACAAAAGTTAGCATACATAGGACTCGAATCCAAGTTCTCTCACACAATCAAAGTACTCTCAACCAGACAAGCTAGTACTTTTCCACGTCATACCAACCATAATTTAATGTCATAATTATTTTCCCTCCCGTATTTATTAATTAATTATTTATTTAATTAATCAAATCCTACGGGTCTTACACCTGACAGTACGTGTCCTCCGCCAGGCGGTCTGGAAGCGTGGTGCGCTTTGCGACTCGTTGGCATCGCTAGGCGATACTGTTGAGGCAAAGGTGCTTCGTTCACTTTGATGTGCGTGATCTACAATGCTTTAGTGATACCTTAAAGGTCGGATTGTTGGTGTTTCTTGAGTTGTGGCTTAGAATGTATCCCTTGAGTTGTGGCTCGGATAGAGGTTAAACACGTGACATTCCTTGAGTTATGGCTTGGAATGGCATCTCTTGAGTTGTGACTCAGGATGACAGATGAACACAAGGAACTCTTGAGTAATGGCTCGGTTTGGCGAGTGTTGTCGGTGTGAGTGTGCGCATTGTGGCGTGTACGGATGAGTCCAGATAGATTGCCTCCTTAGTATTAAACTGACGAGTTTGGTAGTCTTGGGACATTACAAAGGTTATTCAGATTGGGAACTTCACCTGGCATTACGGAGTGTGGTCCGTAGCATGGTTTCCCGCATGTGCTCTACCAGTTGTGGATGGTAGGTGTGGTAGCAAGACATCTTGAGGTACTCATCAGAAGACGTAGAACACGGGAAACATGGTGTCAATCATGTGATATGAAATTAAAGAATGAAATTCCTTTAATGTATTGGTATTGATATAAATATATGCATGTTTTATATGTATATTTGTTAACTGTTAGCTCACCCTATCTACTTGTGTTTGACGATGATCATGTACGCGGTACATGGGAGCAAATGATTTATAGGTGGATCTGGTGAGGCATAGAGCCTGAGCGGGAATAGTTGGGAGAGGATTTTCTCAGAGTTTCATTATTTTATGTATTTTAAGGATTATGTAAACATTTGGATTATTGAACATGGTTTCTATATTTGAATTTTATCAATTATGAATTTGAGATATTTCACGATGAAATAAAGTTTTAAATTTCCTGTGATTTGGGAAATGTTGTTATAATAATTGACGGATAATTATTATTTTCTTTATTTTATTATGAAAATTCGTAATATCTTGACGAGATGCTACATTTGTCTCCGAGAAATGGCTCATTCTGCTCGTTGGCACTGTCACACGTGTTACAAATCCTCCACGCATCCTTGAAATGCATCTCTTGGTAACCTGATCACTGCACATCTTCCACAAATAGGGGTTATCCCAAATATAAACCTAGCATCACTCTTGAGTTTATCACATTGAACTTTGGATGCTAGGGGAGGAAAAACAGAAACAGCAAGATAATTCACAATGTTAGCAAACCATAGGGAGGGAAAAGAGGCAGAGAGTGTCAACAAACTTTCATCGGGAAAGTCATCCCGGATAGGTAAAACATCATCAACAAACCTCTCTATCTTGCTTAGGTAGTCTACAACCAAATTCTGTGCTCCGCTCCTATCACGGATCTCCAAATTAAACTCTTGGAGCCAGAGCATCCATCTTATTAGTCACGGTTTCGACTCCATCTTCTTCAACGGGAACTTCAGAGCTGCCTGGTCAGTAAACACAACAACAGGAAAACCAAGCAAGTATGATCTAAATTTCTCAAGTGCGAAAATAATTGCAAGAAGTTCTTTTTTTGTTGTGGTATAGTTCACTTGAGCAACATCTAACGTCCTAGAGGCATAATGGATCACTCGAGGCTTCTTGTCAATCTTTTGTGCAAAGACAACTCCCACAGCATAATTTGATGCATCGCACATGAGCTTGAATGGGGTTGTCCAATCCGGCGCCTGAATGATAAAAGTAGTGGTCAGGGCCTTCTTGAGGCAATCAAAAGCCTATTTGCATCCTTCATTAAAGATGAAGTCAACATCCTTTTGCAACAACTTGAATAGTGGAAGGGCCTTCTTGTTGAAATCCTGAATAAAGCGCCTGTAAAACCCTGCATGGCCAAGAAAAGAATGAACTTCTTGCATAGAAGAGAGGTAAGGCAACTGTGAAATAACTGAAATCTTGGCAGGGTCAACTTTTATGCCTTTACTCGAAATTATGTGCCCCAAAACTATGCGTTGTTCTACCATGAAATGGCATTTCTCAAAATTGAGAACAAGGTTAGATTTGATGCACCTATTCAAAACTTTGTCCAGACTGTCTAAACATGTATCAAAGGAGAATCGATAAACAGTAAAATCATCAAATTAACACCTCTATGCAGTTTTCAAGAAAATCACTAAAAATGCTAAGCATGAAACGCTGGAATGTGCTAGGGGCATTGCATAGGCCAAAAGGCATCCTCCTATAGGCAAAAGTGCCAAAGGGGCAGGTGAATGTGGTTTTCTCTTAGTCCTCAGGTGCAATATGAATTTGAAAGTAACCAGAAAAACCATCAAGAAAGTAGTAGTGGGATTTACCTGCCAAGCGCTCAAGCATCTGATCAATAAAAGGCAGGGGGAAGCGGTCTTTCCTGGTTTCTTGATTTAGCCTTCTGTAGTCGATGCAAATTCTCCAACTATGTTGCACCCTGGTTGGAATCAACTCCTTTTTTTCATTCTTAACTACAATGAGGCCTGTTTTTTTAGGAGCAACATGGATGGGGCTAACCCACTTACTGTTTGAAATAGGATAGATGATCTCAGCTTGTAGAAGCTTGGTCACCTCCTTCTTGGCAACATCTGAGATCATAGGGTTGAGTCGCCTTTATGGTTGTCTCATTGGCTTTTCTCCATCTTCCAATAATATCTTGTGCATGCATGTTGATGGGATAATAACATGAATGTCAGCCAATGTCCATCCAATCACCTTTTTGTGCTTTTTAATAACATGCAACAACCTCTACTCTTGTTCAGGAGTAAAGGAGGTAGAGATGATCACAAGCAGTCTTTGCTTATGCTCCAAATAGACATACTTTAGGTTGTCTGGTAGGGGTTTCAACTCTGGAGTGCCGGATGGTGGCTGAATATCAAGAACCAGAGGGGAAGGAGAAATGGGTTCCACAGCCTGTACCTTAGCATAACAATCAGATGCATATGTATTTCCTGCAACATGGTTAGTGCATTCTGACCATGTAACATCAAAATCATATGGTATAACACCCAAAGATTCAAACTCAGAATCAACATCAAAATCAAAATCATAATGTGAATCAAAGTCAATACCAGTGCATGAAAATTTAGACAATTCAGACATAGATGCATATTTCATGCAATGCAAACAGTGGAAGTCAAAAATATGTCCATCAATAGCATCATCAATGATATCAACGTGAAAAATAGAGTGATCCTCATAAGGATGTTTCATGGCATCCAGAATATTAAAACGCACAACAATATCATTAAACTCCATGGACAATGTACCTGCATGGACATCAATCTTGGTTCTTGCTGTTTTCAAAAATGGTCTTCCTAAAATGATTAGTGCAGAACCATGTGAAAATCCCTCTTCCATATCAAGAATGTAAAAATCAGCAAGGAAAATCAATTCACCAACATGAACTAAAACATCATCAACTAAACCTGCGGGGTGGGCAACACTTCTATTTGCCAAATGAATCACCACACCCGTAGGTTGCAAGGGTCCAAGAGAAAGAGATTTAAAAATAGACAAAGGCATTACATTTATTGAAGCACCAAAATCAAGCATTGCATTTTCAAATTTATTGTTACCTATGATGCAAGGTACACAAAATGTACTTGAGTCCTTGCACTTCTCAAGAATCTAAGGAACAAATTTACCTATCAATGCGGACACATTTCTCCTTATGTTGATCTTCTCATTTCCCTTTAGCCTCCTCTTGTGCGTGCACAACTCCTTCAAGAACTTTGCATATCTAGGGATCTGTTTAATGGCATCCAATAGAGGTATGTTCACCTCCACCTTCTTGAATGTTTCTAAGATCTCCCTGTCAACCTCTTCCATCTTTTTGCTTGGAATGGCTCTTGGAGGGAAAGGAAGAGGGATGGAAGGTGCAATAATAGAGGTGGAAGGCATAAGAGTCACACTAGATGTGGAAGGACCGGCTGCATGAGCATCACACTTTCTCTGAAGTGTGACAAGGTTGACTTCCTTTTCAGGTGTGGGCTGAGCAGTGGGAACTTCAATCTTCTTCCTAGATCTCAATATGATAGCACTAATATTTCTCGGATTTTCAACTATTTGTGATGGTAGCTTGTCAGAATTCTAAGCCTGTGCTTGGTTTAACTGAGTGGCCATTTGCCCCATTTGATTTGTCAGACTCTAAATTGAAGCTCTAGTCTCCTGTTGGAATTGCATATTTTGAAGGGTCATCATCCTAACTAACTCCTCGAATGAAGTAGAAGATGAAGGTGTAGCAGGAGATGAGGTAGGAGCAAGGACAAATGGAACTTAGGCAACTTGTGGTGCAGGTGCAATTCTTTGTTGTTGCTGAGGAGGTGGCTGCACATTTTGAACTTGTTGGTTTTGCTGCTATTGTTGGTTGCCCCATCTCAAATTAGGATGATTTCTCCAACCTGGATTGTATCTGTTGGTGGATAAATCATGGTTTTGCTGGTGTTGCTAGGGCGGCCTATTGTTGAAAATGTTAGCAGTATAGACTTGAGGCGTATCAGAAGGTGCAGAAGTTGTGGCCTGTTGTAAGGCGGGGCAAGAATCTGTGAAATGATCAACTGATGTACAAATGCTACAAACTCTTGTAGTAGAAGGTGCAACTCTTTGATTCGCAGCAAGTTGGTTGACTAAGGTGGTAAGAGCATCAATCTTGATCTCCAACTTCTTAGTGTATTTGGCAGCTGCTATATCATGAACTCCCTTAACAACAATTACATCATTTCTTGCGCCAAATTGCTGAGAGTTAGAGGTCATGTTCTCAATCAATTGCCTCGCTGCTGCTGGGGTTGAATTACCAAGAGCACCACCACTCGCAGCATCAATCATGCTTCTATCCCTATGGTGCAAGCCTTCATAAAAATACTGAAGAAGTAGATGCTCAGATATCTGGTAGTGTGGGCAACTAGAACACAAATTCTTGAATCTCTCCCAATATTCGTAGAGACTGTTCCCAGACTGTTGTTTGATGCCAGAGATCTCCTTTCTTATTACTGTTGTTCTAGACGCAGGGAAGAATTTGGCCAAGAACAATCTCTTCAAGTCATCCCAGCTCGTGATGGACCTGGGTGCAAAGTAATACAACCAATGCTTTGCATTGCTCTCCCAGGAATGAGGAAAAGCTTTCAAGTACACATGATCTTCTTGGACATCTGCAGGCTTCATGGTGTAGCACACAATATGGAACTGCATCAGATGCTTACACGAGTCCTCACCTACAAGTCCATGAAACTTTGGCAACAAATGGATTAATCCAGTTTTTAAAACATAAGAAATTTCCTCCTCAAGATACTGAATGCATAATGAGTCATAAGTGAACTCAGGTGCAGTCATCTAACTCATTGTCCTCTCATGAGGTGGAGGTTGAGCCATGCTACCAGTTTCAAAATGAATGTCAAAATGATCAGAATACATAGTATGCTCAAAATGATCAAAATGCACAAAAATAGGAGTATCAGGTGAATCAAGAAAGGTCACAGAATATGCAGGATGCATAGATGGATTCCTATTATGCCTAACTCCTTTGTGGAAGGTCCTATCAATCTCAGGATCAATGGGTTGTAAGTCGCTTGGATTTCCCTTAGTCATGCACCAAAATACATTAATTCTAGTGGTATCGGCATAACAAAGGGTAAAACTACAAGTATACTCAAACGAATTCCAAATGACTTGAAAATTGGTAGGATTGTCCCTTGAGTGATCACACAGTACCATAAAAAAAATCAGCTCAAAACTCAGTGTAAGTATTTTTAAAAGTTTTTCAAAAGTGAAAACAATGAAGAAAAATTACGAAAAATATTGATGAAACATAGAAAACGGCATTTTCTAGAGAATCTAAGTTTCATAACCAGCAGTGTGGGTTACCACAAGGTAGGAAATTAAATTCCACCCCAAATGCATAAAAAATAATAGTGATTCTGATAACCAGAACAAAAGTTATGGTCTTTTGAAGTTTGATTGAAAATTAGTCCAATTTTTTTTTAAATCTCTCAAATCATACCATACCAGATGCTCCAACCATTTTTCCCATCAAGTTCAAGGTTTTAGAAGTGGGGAGAAGAAATTGTCAAGTGAAAACAAGCACCAAGCTACCAGAACAAAATTCCACAAGTTAAATGCCAGAATTCGACACTATTCATGCACTATTCACTACTCTAGAAATGACATTATTCATGTGTTGCGACACTATTCACTCTACCACACAAACAACACGCACACTACACAAAAACACTATCATAATGAACATATACCAAATCAACCACACTTGAACGGCACAAACACCAACGCACTAAACACAAACACACTGAAAATTTTACTTCGAACAAAGCTATTGGTCCCCGGCAACGGTGCCAAATTTGATAGAGGTCGTACCCCACCAAATTAAAACAGATAAATGCACTATGTGGTAACCAATTAGAGTCGTCTCCCAATGACCAATGTTCTTGTTCAAAGCTTCATTTTGCAGACAAACACAACACCTATAACACAGGGGGGATTTGGCAGATTCACTTTCAACACAAAATTACTAAAATTTAATAGAGAAACTTAATTGAACAGAATTCAAAATATATTGATTCCTTGATTCCACTAAAAATCCACCAATCACATATTACCAAATTACTTGTTCTATTCGATTTTGCTCTCATGAACCCTAAGTTAATCAACTACACAAAAATTACCATGGATTCATTATGTCATTAAGCACAACAAATTTCAGGCAACTAACACCCACAGGTTTAAGCAAGCTGTGATAGAACCATAAACAATAAGCATGAATACGAGCCATTAATGTGCACAAAACACGAATTTGAGATTAAACATGCATCAAAAACATATTTCATCATGAAAACGCAACCTAAACCAGAGTCAAATCCGAACACAACCCAGAAACGACCAACAATCTCATGGTTTCATTTCAATTTATTCAAGGAATCAATACAAAAAGCTTAGCTAGACATGGAAATGGAGCATACAAGCCCTTCAAAATATGATTTACAAAAACAGAACATCAAACCCTAACTTGGGTATTATTCAAACACGATTTCAAGACCATAAGAGAAATTTTAAAGCTTCCATGAAACAAAACTGGTTGTTGTCATATAAAAACGAAAAACCCCATACATAGGTGTTTCAAGTCGATACAATCCACAAAATGTCCAAGCTAGCAAATGAATTCAAAACGTATAACCCACATTGGGTGTTGTCAAATGTGCATAAAAACACTAAAAATAAGTGCTAAAATGTTAAAACTGTAAGAGGCACCTCCATGGTCACCACCCAAGCTTTCAAAATGCAAAAATGGAGGTTGGAGAAGAAAGAGTGCAGTTGCCATGCTAGAAAACCCTAAAAAAACATGGTCACGTCAAATATGCCACTCCTATTTACAAAAGTGTCACTCTGCCACTCAGAATTACAAAAAGGCCACAAAGAGCTGAAAATGCTGGCCCAATGACATGGACGGGCTGAGTGACATGGCGTAGACATGGCAATGATGTGGAAATCACGTGGCAACTCTCTTTTGACCTTAAGATAAATGTCCAAGCTCCAAAATTTGCTCCATATAATACCTAAAAATAATTAAAAACGAAAATTAGGTCAAGTAATGTGAAATTAACCCAAATTCGGAACAATGGCCCAATAAAGCCCAACATATGAAAACACTCTAAAGATAAACAATTAAGCACTGAACAAATATCAAATGGGTACACAAAGGCTAGTGGAATGGAGGAAAATAATGACTTACCAAGATGTCTCCTCCCCTTACCTTAGTTATTATGGAAAATACACCAAGGTTCTATCGAGACTTTGGTGATAATTTTTTTTTCTTCGTTGTTGTAACTTCTCTCTCTTTCAATGGATCCACACAAAAGCTTCTCTCTGTTTTTTTTTCTAGCTTATCTCTTTCGCTCTTTATTTCTCTTACCCCAGCCTTATTTATACTATATTAGGTAATCATTACTTCTAGTTTGATTCTTAATTAACTTAGTTCCTATACTATTTTGATTCCATTAGTTCTCAACATCAGTCCTAGAGTGAAAGGATAAAAGATAGAATCGAATATGCTAACATTAAATGTTTCTGATCTCTTCAATTTATATATACATATATATATATATATATTCTTTTTTTCTTTTCTTTTAATTTTTATTAGATATGATAATAAATTTGTCATTCACTTGTTATTCAATCCATTGTCACTTTGTTTTCAAAGCACATTTGATTTTTACCCATTTTCCATTTATTCATTTTGCATTTATTCAAACTTTTGTATATAAATTCATATATCGATTATTATTAAACATTTATTGTATTATTAGTTTCAATAATATATATATATATATATATATATATAGAATATTCAACCATCATATATATTATAAGTACTATCAACATGTTTTATCAATGAAGATCTTAAATATGGTTTCTTTAAAATATATCGACTTGATCACAAAAAAAAAAATTGTTAACGATGTATATAGTATGATTATTGGGATTTTATTTTGTAATGTTAGAAATAATGAAGATAAATAATATAACTCCAATACATTGTACGTGAAAAGTAATCTATCATTAACTTTTAGGTGTTAACATACTAAACATATTGTGGTATAAATTTTTTGGATGTTAGAAAACTGGCCTAAGCTCTTATTATTATGGACAATGAGTTTTTAGTAGAGTATAGTTAGTTTGAATGCTGTATTATGGACCTAATAGTATTATGGAGTTAGTAGTATAGGATTTTCCTTTTAAGTCTTATATAATGAGCAAAGTAATATAGGATGTACTAAAAACACTTTTATAAAAAGAAAGTGTTTTTGTAAAGAGATTATTAGGTTTTAGAGTAGTTGATAGATAAAAAGAAAGAAATGGAATAATGAAATGAGATCATAGTGCAATTTTTCTTTTCTAGTGGTGTCATAATGTTCATTTGTCAACACCAACTGATAAAAACTTTCAGTATCACTCCTTTTTACATTTTTCTACTCCTTATCACTCCATTCCAAACCATAATAAACTGGTTTCATATGCACATTTTGAAATTTATTTTTTATGTTTTTCAGTTTGGGTTTTTATAAATATAATTTAATTGTCATTTATATTTTATAATTCATGATAGAATTACTTTTTATATTTTATAAGTGATGTTTATAAACGGACATAAAGCATTCAAAGTAACCATTTAAAAGATTGATTGATGATTACAAAACATTAAATTAAAACATAAGAATGATGAATAAAAAGATAAAAAAGCTTAACATGCAAAATTATAATAGATTCAGTTACACCAAACACAAACCAAAATCCAATAAAAAATGTGCAGGAGCATTTTTTAGTGTGACAAAAGGTTCTATTCAAGGTCAGTTCAAGAGTAAAGCGATTCGTTTTAGGCCTCTAGCAAAAGAAGACCTAAAAAAAATCTTTTATTACTAATGTTTCTCTAATTAAATTAATTATAAAATTATGTTTAAGAAAAAATACCTAAAAAAATTTTATTTGTAATACTTATATACCTCTATTAAATTAATTATAAAATTATTTTAAGAAAAAAAGGCCCCAAAAAAATATTTTATTACTAATATATCTCTATTAAATTAATTATAAGTTTATGTTTGAAATAAAATTTAATTAAATTATTATTGTCTGATAATTTTTATTGGTATTAAAAATGAAAATTAATGAGTTAAAACTTTTTTTAGTAAATTATAGTTTTGTTTACGAAAAAGAGAATGATTAGATATCTTTATTCTCTTAGAACTGATATGTATTCTATTTTCTTCTTTTATCTTTTTGTGACTTCTCTTGCCTCTCCTTACTTTCTTCTCTTCTAAGAATCATTTTTGTAGGGGTTTTACAATATTACATTCGTTGAATCTCAGGTTGTTCGTGTGTATCAATTTTTTCACCCTCATTTCTGATTAGTATGTTTTTTCTTTTTATTTGTGTTCCTATTATTTTTATGTTGTTTTGGATTTGTATTAGAATTATAGATGCGTTTCTTTTGCTCAGTTTTGTTTTTTGATACTTTTCGATTTACGGGTTTTGAGAGTTTTTTTTCATATATATTACCCACTTACTATCGAGTTGAGAAGAACAATAATTTTTTTAATTATTTTTATTAATGATTAATCTTAAAACAAACTCTGTAGGTTTGTGAAAAAGATAAGACTTGAGAAGGAGAAAGAGACTTGAGATTTCAAGATACTACAATTCTACTATTAGGTCTATTTTATTGACATCCAAAACCATTATTTTAATTCATTCATTTTATATACTTGTCTTTAGTAGTGTTTTATATATTATAATTTTTTATTTCATATAAAAATATATGAATGTGTCAACTAAAAAATTTGAATTAGACTATTCAAAAATCCAAAAGAAGAGAAGAATTGAGGCATTAATTGCATCACAAAAAGGAGCTATGAATAAATTTATAAAAATAGATAAGAAAAATGAACTAGAAAATATAGGTGGGTGTTCTTTGAATGAACAAGATAATAACAATATAGATATAGGTGAAAGCAACAATAGAGAAAGAAAAGTAGTTAGTGATGAGGATGATTTTAATTCTCAAACTCATGACAACGAGGATGAGATTGAGAGACTGGATAATGATTTTACTCTTCACAAAAATATATACGATCCAAGTCAATGGAAGAATATTGATACAAATTTGAAAGATTTATTGGTAGAAAAAGATCCTATTAAAATCATTAATATAGATTTTCCTAAGGATATACATTCAAACATTGCCTAATGGAGAGAAATACGAAAGAAGATGGCTGATTTATTTTAGAGATTTAGATAAAGTCTTTTGTTTTTGCTGTAAATTGTTTAGTGTTGTTTCTCGTACAAGTAAATTAGCTAACGGAGGGAGTAATGATTGAAGAAATTTTAGTAATAAGTTGAAGAGACATGAAATATCAAATGAACATATTACTAAAATGAATGAAGGGATTGATTCAAAAATGAGATTGAAAAAAAAAATAAAACAATAGACAAATATGTTCAAGAACAAATAAATAAAGATAGAGAACATTGGAGAAATGTGTTGTTAAGAATTATTGAAGTTGTTAAAACTGTTGGTAAAAATAACTTTGCCTTCCGTGGAAACAATGAAAAGATTTATCAAGAACAAATAAAACAATAGACAAATATGTTCAAAAACAAATAAATAAAGATTGAGAACATTGAAGAAATGTGTTGTTAAGAATTATTGAAGTTGTTAAAACTGTTGGTAAAAATAACTTTGCCTTCCGTGGAAACAATGAAAATATTTATCAAGAAGCTAATGGAAATTTTTTAAGTCTAATTGAAATGATTGCAGAATTTGACCCAATTATGCAAGAACATATTCATCGAATTAGAGATGATGAAATTCATAACCATTACCTTGGGCATAATATAGAAAATGAATTCATAAATTTCTTAGCAAGTGAAATCAAAACAAAAATTTTAAAAAAAAATTAGGGATGCAAAATATTATTCAATCATACTTGATTGCACCCCAGATATAAGTCATCAAGAGCAAATGTCTTGTGTATTACGGTGTGTAGATATTTCATCAACTCCTATACAAGTTAATGAGTATTTTTTTTAGAACTTTTAAAAGTAGATGATACAAGTAGAAAAGGTCATTTTGATGTTATTGTTGATGAATTAAAAAATCTTCAACTTGATATTAATGATCTTAGAGGACAAGGATATGATAATGGATCTAATATGAAAGGAAAACATTAGGGTGCGTAGAAAAAATTTCTTGATATTAATCCTAGATCATTTTATACTTTGTGTGGTTGTCACAGTTTAAACTTAATACTTTGTGATACGACTAACTCTTGTCCAAAAGCTACATCTTTTTTTGGTGTGTTACAACGTATATATACTTTATTTTCTTCTTCTACAAAAAAGGTGGAAAATTTTACAAGACCATATACATAACTTAAGTCTTAAATCATTGTCACAAACACGTTGGGAAAGTTGTATTGAAAGTGTGAAAGTTGTAAGATTTCAATTAGTTGAAGTTAGTGATGATCCTAAAATAAAAAGTGAAATTGATTGTTTAACAACTTATGAACTAGAAAACTTTGTTTTTGTTAGGCATGAATATTTGGTATGACATTTTATTTGCAATTAACTCTGTTAGTAAGAACTTACAATCAAAAGATATGTGCATTGATGAAGTTATTGAGCAATTAAAAGGTCTTCTTTCATTTTTTGAAAAGTATAGAGAAAATGGATTTGAAAATGCATTGATTCCTTCCAAGGGGACCAAGTTCATTCCTTCCAAGGGGACCAAGTTCAATCGTAAAATTCTATTTCAACAATTTTCCACACTGAGCTTGTTTCAAAATCTTCCTCTAATCTTGAGTCAGTAATTTTCTTTATATCCCCATTAGAAAGTATGGAGGTTACTCACTGACTTATGTGATTATAATTAACAGAAAATAGCATAGCGGTAAAATATAATATTACAATTGTGGTCAATATTACCATATCACTATAATCATTCCTTTTCTTTATGAAAATATCATAACAAGTAATATACATTTTGCTCTTTCAAAAATCCTATGGTTTGTATGAAATTGTCATAATATTGGACAAAGGTTTAGATAAGAATGCCACAAATATCATCATACACAACAATTAGCACAATGAAAAAGTAAAATAGCAATTGAATGATACACCTTTTTACCACATGTTAAGATACATTCGGTGCTAACTATATACATGTCCTTTCAAACATATATCTGAAACCAACTTAGTAAAGAATATAATCACATCAAACCTATTCTTGTAGTCAAGACAACATGTAAAAGACATAAATCAACATATTAGGTAGAGATTGGTCAAGTATAACAAAGTAAAAAAAAATTACTTCTTAAGAAACATAGTAGAAGTTTCAGAACCTACGTGACAACCCAATTCAAACTATGTTTGAGAACTTACATATCTTAGAATCCTAGAATCCTAAATTGAAATTAAAATTAAAATTAAAATTAAAATTAACAATTACTGTTAAAACCTTATTTCGTCCAGACAAATAAATTTATTTTCAAAAATAAAATTAATAATAAAAATTAGTAGAAAAAATTGAAATAGAGTTTGTAAAAGAAAATTGAAAATTTGGAATAAAAATTAATTGTTTTAATTAATTAGAAATTAAAAAAAAATCCTATTTGTAACCACATCCCTATTTTCTTCTTATCTTCGCTCTAAAATTTCCTCCTATACAAAACTGACAGGTGTTGGTTCTTTTGCACCTCACAATCACTCACATGCACTCATTTCTTTCCTCTCATTCACTCCCTTTACGCACACTGCACTCTCATTCCTAGAGCTGTCAATTTAGCCCAACCCACAGGGTTTGGCCCTAGCCCACGTGGGTTGGGGCCAAAAAAGCCCACACAACCAAAAAAGGCCCCACTAAAAAGCCCACAGGGCCAAATAGCCCACAAAAGCCCTGTGAGCCAAGGCTAGCCCATGGGCTTTTCTCTAAACATGAAAAAAAAAGTTTATATGACAAAAATTCACAGCTTCCGGACCCCAATTAATTGTACCAGCCATTGTAAGAGAAATAAAAACATCATTCACTGAAATTTGTACATAAATCAAATAAAACTCATTCCAAAAAGAGATGTGACTTCATACAGCACCTTCACAACCCTATAATTCATTCATTCCAAATCAAGAATCACCTTATATCAATAAATGAAGGCACCACTGCCAGAAAATAAAATAAAATACACTTACTCACCCTGCACCCAAAGTCCAAGAGCAATACCACATTTCATAAATTAAGTATTGAATTAACTTCTTTGGTGTACACAAGTTCTTGAGAAGTAATCAAGTCCCAAAATGCATTCCAACTATGACTAACCTAAAATTGCATTAAAAGTTTAAAGTTTAGAGTTTAAACCTATAAAATTAGGTACTAGAACACATGTTTCCCATTCTAAATTTTGTCCTGAAACAACAAAAGAAGATAAACTTCAGTTTGAGTATATAAGCAAGCTCGGCCAAAGTAAATTATTTGAAAGGATCCAACAAAATTTCATTGTTTGACAGCACGTGGCTCAAAGACTTTACTTTTTTCATCCAAAACTTTCATTTTTTTAAGATTTTACGTACAACTTTTTAGTGATTCCCTCATGGCTCAAATAGAAGCTAAAAGCGTGTTCATGTGAAGTAATAATTGAACCTGTCAATCTTCAACATCTTCAAGAACTTTAGACTCATCAGTGATTCCTTCATGTCCAAAAATATCATGCACAACTTCATCTATCTCAGAAACAATTGACAAATAATCAAACTAATATTCTAGAGTTAATTATTTAATGTAAAGTAATTTTAAAAACAATAATATATAAACTTACCACTAGGATTTTCAGAAAATCCGTATAACCAACTTTGAGTACAAATTAACATTTGTACATGATCAGGAAGAATAAAGCTTCTATATTTGGAAAGTACATGCCCACCTTTGCTAAAAGTTGACTCTGAAGCAATAGTAGTAATGGGAATACTAAGCACATCTTAAGCCATTATAGACAACATAGGGAATTTTTTCTCATTAGTCTTCCAATATTTGAGCACATCGAAATCTTCACTTTCTTCATCATCTATTGTTGGTTCATCTAGGTAAACATCTTCCTCGCTCTTGCCAATTATAGATTTTGATACATTTTGATACATTTTAAAATCCTACAATTAATGTATGACTAATTATAAAAACAAAATAAGAATAAATGAAAATAATGAACACTAAGTAAAAAACACTTACTGAAATAATCCTTGACCTTTTGGTCTTACTCTCTTCGATATTGGATTGAGACATGGAGATGAATTCCTTAGGAGATTGGGAAAGAGAACCACAAGAGATAGACAAGTTCTTTGCATATTCTCTAAACAACATCTTGAACTTTTCTAACACTTTCTTAGTTTTCTCTTCATAAGTTATAAGATCCAATTTTTTATAACAATACATTATAAAATCAACCTTTAGTCGTGGGTCAAGGATAGCTCCAAAAGCTAACACAATACTATACTCCTTCCAATACTTTTGAAATTTCTCCTTCATATTCAAAGCCATTGTCTTTAAAATGACATCTTCATTCAACAAATTTTCTTCAATGATTAATTGAATCTTCCAAATTTCCATAAAATACAAATTTGAAGTGGGATAGGATGAACCAGACATCATGTTTGTGATGTCATAAAATGGTTCTAAGAATTGACACATTTTCTCTCCCCTACTCCATTCCTCAGAAGATGGACAATTTTTATAACTTCTATCCACCACTTTGAGAATTTCAAAAGCTTTTTTGTATCTTATTGCACTTTCAAGCATCAAATAAGTCGAATTCCATCTTGTAGTCACATCTAATCTCAACCCAATGCTCATATTTATGCCAACATCACTAACACATTCTTTGAATTTGAGAGTTCTTCCATCCGATGATTTAACATACTTAACACTCTCTCTAATGTTATGAAGTGCTTTGTCAACCACCTTTAAACCATCTTGAACTATCAAATTAAGAGTATGAGCACAACATCGAACGTGAAAAAACTCACCATCACACAATAAATTTCTCTGAACACAAAGATGACTTTTTAAAATATCTTGTAAGGTATTATTTGCAGAAGCATTATCCAAGGTAATGGAGAAAATTTTCTTATCAATACCCCATTGCTTTAGGCAATCAAATACAACACTTTCTAGTTCAGCACCCGTGTGTGGTGGTTTCATTCGACAAAAGTTAAGAATCTTACTTGTCAATTTCCAATTTTCATCGACAAAATGTGTAGTTAGGCAAATATAACCCTTAGAAGTAATTGCAGTCCAAACATCAGAAGTTAAACAAATTCTATGAGGAATCCTAGACATGATCTGCTTAACTTTATCACTCTCTTCAATGTATTCCTTCTCCATATCTAAAACAGTGGTGTTCCTACATTTCATGTCAACCTCAGGATTAATGTATTTTATCCACTCCCTAATTCCTTCATACTCAACAAAATTATAAGGAAGACCATGTTTAATTATGGCTCTTGCAAGTAACTTACGATGAACCTTTTGATTGATTTTCTGTGTCCCAAACTTTCCTTCTTGATCAAGACTGAGATCCTCATCTATGTTTGCAATACTTTTACATGAATAGATATGTCGACTTAAATGTGAAGTCCCATAATTGTTTTTGGTTTTAGGATTTTTGCCAACTTTGTAGTGATGGCCACAATACTTACACGAAGCCTTTTCAATTCCATCCTTGTCTTTACCTACTCTTGTGAAAAAATTCCAAACATTTAATGCTTCTTTTTTATTTGTGGCAGCACTTTCAGATGGACCAAGAGTTTCAGATACAAGATCATCATCCAAATTCAAAGGGTTACTCTTAGAGGGATCCATATCTTAAAGTTATTCTACACAACTGCATAGAATATTTTAGCACAAATGATTCAGTCTTCATTATAATGATTAAAATTGCTAAAGAATATAGATGTGACAACTTATACACAAAATATCCCAGTTAATAGCACATATATACACAAAGAATATATCTACATTTGTACATTACTAATTTAACATTTGTGCACCATATATCTAATATATCTAACGTAAAACAACATACTGACAATTTTATAATTGAAAGCCATATATGCATCAAATGTACTAAAATTTGATGTAAAGGTCATTATTTTATTATTAATAGAATATAATATAATATAACTATAATACAAACAATTATGTCAAAATGCAGATTTGGAAAGTAATAATAAAATAAATTCTTTAATTTGCTTTATATCCTGTGCTACTTCGGAAAATATTTATAAGATGTAGTAATTACAAAATCAATAACAATAACATCAACAACTTTATCTCACTAGGTGAGGTGGGATGCATGAATAACAAAACCTACTAGTCTAAGTTAAAAAACTAAATTTATTGGGATATTATTGACCGTGTTTAATAATTTCCTCCAATAATTTTTCCTCCAGTGTTCTTCTTGTCCACCCTCTACCCAAGGCTAAAATATAAAAGAACAACATACAACCCAATGCCCTCATGATGACTCTACTGACCAATGCAGATGTCCTAATCACTATCTTGTGTAAAATAAGAAAAAAGAAAACATATTAAGACCTAGAAAAATTTCAAAGGTAACAATGAATTAATTGCTGCTGCAGGACATAGTACTATCACATCCCTGAGAAATTATCCTTTAGGCAGTAGAGATCAGACAACTGAATTGACCCAACCAGTCTTGTAATTAGTGCATGGATCCTCTAGAGGTGCCTAAAACTCATACAATTCCACAAAAGGTACAATCTTAATCTTTGTAACTGGTGAAAAAATCTCTACTTATCATTAAGTTGTTGAAAGGTTAAGATTAAATTCTACAACTTTAGAGCTTCCCAAGCTTAACACAAAGGTACAATGAGAGTGTTGTTTGCTAACTAGCTCAAAACTGCTCTACATTATTTGTTTAACTTAATCCTAAATGATATGAGGCCAGAAATAAATCCAAACAACTTCTTTTAACAGTGTCGTTATGTAAGGGTTGGAAGAAAAGGAAAGGAAGAGGAAAATGCCACAGCTATGAAGATCAAACTCATTTTAAGGCAGTAAGACATTTCCGTCCCTTTGTGATCCATCTTAATTAACTCTCAAAGGATATCCAGATACAACAAAAACAAAAACCAAAAGTGGTTCAAATCGAAACAATATACAGATACAACAACAACAGAAACCAAAAGTGGTTCAAATTGAAACAGGTTAAGGATATTAAAACTCCATCTTCCACTCTTTCTGCTTCACAGATTAAATTAAATAAATAACCTCTCTCTTTCTCTTTCTGATTTAGCAAAGTACCCACAAATTCACAGAGACAAATTCCAGAAAAATAACTCCAACTAATTTAGATCCCAGAGATAAAGAGAGAGACTATTGTGGGAATCAAACGTCTAAAGAAAGAAGGATATGATCAGTGATGTTTGCATGCATTTATCCTTGTAAAAAAAACACTTTTGAACAAGGTCAGAATATTACTGTGCTTTCACATGTTCCTAAATAAATAGATGAAATGAATGAAGTTGAACCAACACTCTTGTTAGGAGTGCAGAGTGAAGAAAACAACAAGCAGTATTGTATGTAGAATAGAAGGGATGAAATGAAAGAAGAAATGATAGTATTGATAGAAATGAAAGTGGTTCAAAATAAGAGAGGAGTGTTAGGTGAATCTGTGAAGTGGGTTGTTTCTGAACATAACTTAAGATACAAACTACATCATTACACTTCTTAACATAGAGTACTGTCTGCACATACTAAAATAGAACAAAAACAAATACATAAACATAATATCCATACCAAAAAATATAATATCCATAAAATCTATCAAAGATGAAAAACATGTTTACCTCAAAGAGTTCAAAGGGATTGTAGTGCTCTGAATGTAATAAGTAAACTGCAGTGCTTCCCAGAGTCACAAATACGTTGTTGTACATCAATTTCAATAAAGTTTTAGATTGATGAAGTTCAGGTATCCCTTCTAACATTTGCCTCTTAGTAAGGAATAAAATAATGTACGTAAGTTCTAGCACATTAAAATTAAACACGACACATAATTTTCAATCTGCATATCTTAACTTATTTATATAGTGAATCAACGTACCATAATAATGAAGTGCTCTGGTTGCCTGTGCCTTTGGAAATCCCATTACTTCAAGGTCTTCAAGCAACTTTTCGTTAACTTTTGGAACAGACATTTTTATAAAATAAGATGATAGACTGCAAAGAAAAAAAAAATCATTCCTTGTAAAATCTAATGGTGCTTACTTAGTTTGTTTGCTATAGTTGCTAAGACTCCAAGATTATGAGTAACAATGTGCTGAATAAATAAGAACAAAACAGCATCACTTCTCAGAGATAAAGACAATGAAAACCACACTCAACCAACACACAAATCCCTGGATGCTTGGATTTAAGTTGTGATTCCTGTCGTGGCTGCCATGTGATTATAAAATTCCACATCATAGTATGTGATATTCAACTGCAATTATAATTTCTTTGAATTGCAATGACATTCAAAACCATGAATCTGTTTGGATAAACTCCTATGAACATTTCTTGAATAGAAAAACAAATAAATCAGATTTTGAGAAGTATGTAAGAAAACTTCTACAGACTAACTTGTGCACAATGTAGATTTCATTGTCTTTATACAAATACAAAGCAATAATTTGGTACATGAACTGACCCTGTTTCCTTTATAGCTATTCCTATTTGCCAAGAAATCCAACTATTGGTATATGAACATCCAATTATTTAAATCCATTCCGCAAAAACCTCAAAAATCCCAAAGGGTTTATATCGCTTATAAGAAACCAGAAAACAAAGAATCAGTGATGTTTATTGATAAATAGAAGGCAAAAATCATAATCAAACACTAACCTCGTCGACAATTCTACCACTCGATCATCTTGTTATCGTTGTTGCCTTGTACCACCATGTGCGGGTCTTGGACTCCACTGGAGACGATGGCAGTTAGGGAAAATGGGGTTTAGTTTGAATTTGGGTGAAGAAAATTTAGTAAGAAGAAGAACTTTTGAATTTAGGTCAAGAAAATTCAGTGAGAAGAAGAACCTTTGAACGAAGAAGAAGACACGCGCAAAAGCTTTAGATTCTGATGGAAGGAGAAGGGGGCTAACCTGGCCCTAACCCTATCCTACCATTTTACTTCGGGGCTTTTGGGGTTGGGGGCTTTGAAAAAGCCCCCTAATGTATGGGCCAACAAAATGGGGCTTAGCTTTGTGTGGGGCTGGGGCCGGCCCTATGGCTGCTAATAAAGTTGACAGCTCTACTCATTCCGCATGCACACACAATCACACATGCATTCTTTTCTCACAACCTCACCGCATCACAATCACTCACCCACGCACTAATGCACCCTAACACACTCACCTGCAAATCGCTAACACCACCCCAGTCACTCACTCATTCTAACACCTATCCGCTTCACCTCACCCAACCCGCACACACTAACATTCTGACACGTGCACCATGCATTTTATTTTAGGAAAATAATTTTTTGATTACTAAATTTTGACAACTTTTTCTTACAATCTTAGATGGCATCTTCTAAATGGTTTTCCATTTCTCCATTTTTTGATTTTCAATATTCCAAAATCACTTAAAAAATGACACATCATGTTATAAGAGAAAGTTGTCAAAATTTAGTAGTCAAAATATCATTGTCTTTTATTTTATTTTATTTTTTTCTTCACAATTCAATCACACACACCTCACGGGACCCACACACATCACTCTCTTTCCTCACCAATTCACGTAGCTCTCACACTTCTCACTAACACTCTCACTAATGGAGCACATGCACCTCTAATCGCATCACTCATCCTTTCACACACTAACATGTATGCACTTTTTTTTCCCTCACAGCTCACTCATTCTCACAAGCACACCACGCACAACAACACACTATCACTAAAACACTAACCCCCACGACACTATTCACTATTTCACCACTGACCACACTCACACCTTCACCCAACTCACTAACGCACACACGGCACCTTCACTCAAACCACACCACAATGACACCCTAACACACTATCTGTCTCTCCCGCGCGCGTTCACACAATGAACCTGCACCTGCACCTGCACACACTCACTTTTTTTCTTTCCCAGACACCTATACATACACACTCTCAAGCACACTAACACTCTCTTCTCACGTGCGTTTCACCTGCCTCGCTCACTTGCATTCGCGCACTACACTAACGCATGCACTCACGTGTGCCCGGCCCCTAGATCCTTCTCAAACGTTCGACACCAACCGACAAGTTCATGCATCTGATAAATGCAATAACTAACCTAATAGAAAGGGTTTTTCTTTTTGGTCTTTTGGGAAGCTGGGAGGGTCACAGGAGAGCTTTATAAAAGAGAGAATCCCAACCTCTTCGGGCTCTCCAATCTCACTCAGGGAAACCCACTAATATCCTTCTCTAGCGAGGATCCGAACCTCATCCGCCATTACCTTCAAGAATGTTCATTCTCGATCTAGTTGATTATCTATCTTCGCGGCCAAACCACTCGTCATAGCTTCGCGGCGGAGTCTGACAGCCACCGTCAAACGTTCGTGAATCATAGGTAGCGGCGACGTGAGAACAGAACGCGATCGATTGTAGCTTCATTGACCATCGCATGGAACCCTACTGGTGCTGCTGAGGTTCGTTCCGATTCTTCCCTTTTCCTCTGTTCTGCTTGTTGAATGGAATTTGATGGGAAAATAATGATGTATTGATTATTTTTTTGGTCTTGAGGATGTTGAACGGGAAATGTTTCGGAGTCGAGGGTTTATGTATTCGCATGAAAATATGGGTGATGAAAGTGTTTCTAATAGGGGAGATAATGTGGAAGTACTTGTTGATCGAAAAATAGTTCGAGAAACTTGATAGGGATAAAACAAATAGATTTAACATACTAGACATAGATATGAAACATTTAGTCATTCATAACATCACAATCTTGATCATTAATGTAAACTTATAGTAAAAATTATTAGACATAGAATTTTATTATTTAGGTTTGGACTTGTTAACAAGACATTACGACTTGTTACAAAAGGTGTGAATGTTAGAGAAGGAATTAGAAATATATTGTTTGGTGTTTTTGCTTTGAATTGAATTACGAAACATAATGCCAATGAAACTTTTATCATATATCGTTGCACATCATATGTATGATAAAAATACAATAAGAGTTTTATTTTTTTCTTTTGTGAAATTTATTGTCTAATTTATTGTGCAGAAGGTTCAGCAGCCGTCACTCTCCCTTTGTCCCTCACTGAATGCTTTGCTAGGGTTGTCCTAAGGTCCACTTCGAGCTAGCTCAAACTCAGTCTCCACTCACGTAAGTCACCTCTTTGGCTCATGCTTCTATTTTTCATGGTCTATGTTTGCTGTTATCGTTATGGTTTAGTAATAACCCGCCCCTTTTCTTCTGTTTTACCATTCGTTCCAGCTGTTGACCATCCTAAGGGCAGTTTTACTTCCTAAGTGCGTGTCGGAGCGTTCCGCTAGCTTGTTTTCCAGGTGCGAGAAGTTAGGGTTTCGAGTTTGAGTTGTCCTTAATCTGTTTTTGGGTTGCCTTTGATCTGTTTGAGCCTACTGAATGTTTGTATGGATAAATCGCGGTTTGTGGATCTTGTACGATGGAAGGATTTGGAAAAAATGTATATGTTGCAGGCGAATCCAGGCGAGACCTGGTAATCTCGCTCGGGCGAGTCGGACTCACCTAAGCGAGTCTGGCGGAGGCTCACCCAAGCCTTTTTCGCCCAAGGTCGCCCAGGCGACCAGTTCTTTAATTTTGAGCGGATAGACAACTCGGCCAGGCGAGAGGGGTCTCGCCTAAGCGAGATCCCGCGATGTCCCTGTTCCTGTTTTGTGCCCTTGCCTAGGCGGAAGGGGGGACTCGCCTGAGCGAGACTATCTCGCCTGAGCGAGACCCCTCAGCCTGAGCGAGTTACTAGGCGAGACAGTGCTGTGATTGGATGTTTATTTGTTCCTGAGTGATCTGTTTTGGTTGGGTATGAATGTATGATGAGTGATATGTATTTGATGGAGTATGAGGTATACGTAGTATGATTTATGAATTTCAAATAATGGATTTGGTATGAAAGTTGGCATGATCTCTACACGACTTGTATGTGATGAGTTGGTTACATATGTATGTGTGTGGGGTCACAAACTTAGCATGAGCAACAATGAATCTTGGTGGTTGGTAAAGCTTTGGCATGGTTGGCACGAGGAGAAACACTTTACTCATGATCGGGAATAATGAGTTGGTAATGATTCAACATATGAGAAATGGAGATTTGTTATGGGTTTTGGGTTGAAATCTCATGTACAACGTATGTATAAATCCTTGGTTGTTTATGTATGTTGGTTCGTGTCAGTGCATAATTCCTTGGGGTCTCTAGGTGAGACTTTCAGGGTTGCGCTTCAGTGGTCGGGACGTAATTCCATGACCCCTGTTAGTGGGTGTCCATGGTGGTGCCCCATCGGTATAACTAGGTAAGGATTTAAGGTAAGGTTGCATCCTGACACTCTGAGGAGCCAATTAGTTTCACCTAGAGCGGACTGACTCCTGTGGTGAGAGTAGCAGGAGGCCTGAAATCCATTAAGGGCTAACCTTGTGGTGAGGGAAATTTGATTCATCGTAACACTTGTATTACATAGCTTAGGATCGAGCAGCTCGGGGGTGAGCAGAGGTATCCACCACAAGTGCAAGCATCCGCTGAATCCGACCAAGTTATACGTATCCGGATGAGTCGAGTCGAGTCGTAGTGTATTGAATGAAGAGTCATAACATGCTTGGTTGTTATATGGTTATGGGACGATGAAAATATATTTGACTGTATGATGAATAACTTGTTGGCTCTAGCTTACCCGTTTTGTTGTATGGTTGTATTGTATGTGGCTGTTCTTTCTTGTGATGATCATTAATTTGATTGATGAGAGCAGATGGGCAAAGTTCTCGTGGTCAACAAGGGAATGGTGATTCCGCTGCTTAGCCATCTGGGCTGGAGTTTTCTTCATGTTTTCTGTAGGGCTATGGCCCATGTATCTCTTTATGCATTTCTACTCTATACTCTCTGTTAGATTTGTATTCAGCTTTCCTTTGGCATCATGGTGTGCCCGGGTTTTTTGTAGGGGTTGTGTTAAGGACCCCAAGACTACGCTACAGTACTAATATTGTGTGGCGTTTCCTTTAGTTTCGCTTAATAATTAAATGGGACGTTACAGTCTGATATGTTTTTAGTCTAATAATAATTGAGTTGGTGGGTTGAGAAATTGAATCTGTCCCATCAACGAGCAAGATCGTGGGCTGGAGGGTTGAACCGTCTCCCCTATTATTTTTTTCATTTACTAAATTTCTGAAAAACGAGTGAAATGCAACTTTGATTCAATGAAAGAGCTTGATACTTCAACGTAGAGGAAGAATTAAAATTTTTTAAAGTAGTTCAACTACTCTTCTAAAATGTATAGAAAATTTTAAAATTATTGAAAGTACTACAACTACGGTTATTGAAAGAATACAACATGTTACTTTAAATATGGTTTCCCAAATTGGCATAAATTTAAATAGGCTTAAATAATGGTTTGATCCTAGTTTTCATTCGGTTTTTTTAATGTGGTCCTACTTTTGTTTTCTGTTTCAATTTGATCATAATATTCGTCAATTTTATTCAATTAGGTCATTTTCGCTAACATTGTTAAAATAGTTAACGGAATGTGAACAGTAACCGCCATGTGTCATTTTGTGATTTTTTTGACTTTTTTTAATTTTTTTATTTAAAAAAATGTACACGTATCAAGCTCATATCATACCCTATGTCATTTTGTGATTTATTATTATTTTTTCAAATTTTTTTAAATTTATTATTTTTAAATTAAAAAAAAATATCCATGTGTCAAGCCAATATCATGCCACGTGTCAGAGTCAATTTTTTATATTCAATTTGGTTCTAATATTCGTTATTTGTTTTCAATTTGGTCCTAATTTTTTTTAAATTTAGCATTTTTGTTCTTCTCCAAATTGAGACAAAATATAATTTGTATATAAATGTTATATGGATATTCTTATTAAAATGCATATTTTTATTAAATATTTTAATTTAGAATTAGAGTTGATCTAAAATTAAATATTTTAACCTCTTAAAATTTTAAATTAATGGTGTTATTGCTTTTTTTATTTTAATTTTAAACTAATTCTAATTCTAAATTAAAAATATTTAATAAAAATATGCATTTTAATAAGATTATTCATATAACATTTATATACAAATTAAATTTTATCTCCAACAAAAATGCTAAATTTAAAAAAAAAATAGGACCATATTGAAAACAAATAATGAATATTAGGACCAAATTGAATATTAAAAATGGACCTTGATACGTAACATGATATTGGCTTGACAAGTGGAATTTTTTTTAGTTAAAAAAATTAAATTAAAACAAAAAAAATCATAAAATGATACTTGTACATTTTTTTAAATAAAATATTTTTAAAAATTAAAAAAAGTAAGAAAATATTAAAAAAATTTAAAAAAATAAAAAAATTATAAAATGACACGTGACAGTTACAATTTATATTCCGTTAACTAGTTTAATGGTGTTAATAAAAAAAATTCAATTGAATAAAATTGACAAATATTAGAACTAAATTGAAAAAAAAAAATAAAAGTAAGATTCACGTTAAAAAAAAAACTAAACGAAAATTTAAGGTACGGATAAGGTTGGTTCTTTATCTTCCACACCTCCCTTGAAAAGTGCCCCTCTCCATTTTCGAAATTCAGCAGTGCAAAGAAAACAACAAACTAATTCCTCGAAACTGTTGAGGGAGGAAAGAAGAGTTCAGATTCTTTGCTGTAAAAGCAGTGCTAAGTCTCTACTGTGCTATTTAAAACGACGTCGTTTACACTTTTTGAATTTAATAAAATATTTATTTATTTCTAATATATTATTGAAACAGTTGCATTTAGTTTTAAAATTTAATAGCTTTAGGTTATTGAAACGATTGTGTTCAGTTTTAAAATTTAATAGCTTTAGGTTATGTCTGGGAAAACTATGAAGCGAGAAAAAACAGCAACGATGGCTTTCATAACCATTAAGATGGATAGCACTGAATTTTGGGGATGGATTTAGGGCCAACAATATTTTTCGGAACTAATTGCAGTAACAGCAGTGTGAGCGTTACATCTCGTCTCCACCACAAGGCTTTTTCGTTTTCACGGATTCAACCGTTGCATCTCGTCTCCACCACTAGCGCCTCTACAATGCAATTGGAAGCACAGTCAGATGGCTACGCCGACATCATTGTCGTTTTTACTGTTGCTCAAGGTTTATTCTGTACCCAATTGGTTTCCCTTTTCGATGAACATCCATCACTTTATCGTACTCGCAAACAGAGGTGTTTCTAATTGGAAACACTAAATCCTTTTCCCATTTTGTCAATTGTGTGTTGTCTTGGTTGTTTGTTGCAGGTGGCTGTTGGCATTCAAATAAATTCTGATCACATTGAAATGTATGCCGATTGGACATCTAAAGGTAATGTCCTTGATATTGAATTTGCTCAAAAAATGTTATTTGAATTCTGATATTGCCAATGGTACAAAAGATGTGTGGTTGGATGATGATGCCTTATTCAAATGGAAAAAGAATCCTGCAAATTAAGAGAATAAACTAAAGGAATTGCGTGTGCAAAAAATATTGCTTCAATTGACAAACATTGGTGACTCAGAAATTGAAATTTTCATTTCATTAGCTATGTCGTTATTGTTTGTTTTCAGAAATCATTTATGTTCCATTACTTGGTTCATTATATCTTGGAAATTTTGGTGCTTTTTGTGTAGGTAAGAATTTGTGTGTGATGTATGGGTAATGAAGAAGTGTGATTGTGTTTTGGTCTAAGGTTTGAGATAGTTTATTTTGACAACAGAACATGCTGGTCTAAAGACTATTTTCCAGATTCACTATTTTCCAGATTCCAAGTCATGCTCAGAAGTTTTTTCCCAGGATTTACTACTGTATTCTAATAATCATTATAAGTCATGTTTTTCAACCATCAAATGGAAAGGTTGCAGCAAGTAGTTGATATTATGTTGATCTGAGTGCAGCAAGAAGTTGATATTGACATTAGGATGAACACAAAACAAGTATGTGGGGGCTAAAATGTCTTCCACCTTCGAAAGACCTATGCTACCTAAAATGTACTGCTCCAAAGTTATGGCTACTTGATTGGAGTCTCCAGAGACGATTATGGTTTTCATGAAGAAGCAGATACATGTCTTCTGCATTTGGAATTCTTCCTCCACCCGAAGCTATACAAGAATTTCCTTGCAGCTTTAGAAGAATGAATTTTGAAACATAACTTCCTATTGTAATATGTAGTTTTTCTTTTGAAGCAAAGCTTCTTGTTGTAATATCTAGTTTATGTTTTGAAGCAAAACTTCTTGTTGTAATATGTAATTTCTTTGTATTGTAATAATGTACAGTTTAATTGGTGTAATAAAAAGTTGTTCTTGGAAATACTTCTTTTTCATTCTTGTTTATTCAAAAGATGGTGCAAAGTTGATTACAAGAGCATATCAAATTTCAGAACTTAAAAAGCATTAAGAAAGTCATATTTTACAAACAACTAATCATGACAATAAAGTGATCTAACTAAATTCTAATGATTGATTTGATGCAATATTGCAACCATTTTGGACATCCTGAAACAATAAAATAAGATGTATGTTAGTAACTTCAATAAGCATGCTAGTTATTGTTGTAAGTTATTATTAAATTCTAAATAAATACACATACAATAAGCATGCTAGTGAAGCTCATTTGAAAGGGTTGAGATAGAGAAGGTACTGAATATGACTCTAATGGAACTGAAGTTGATGACTCCAATAAATTTTGACTTGAATGAAGTTGTGAAGGATTCACTT
>Ga0214544_1002288_pt1 | contig 40416 bp, 13 predicted proteins | sample CNSS3metaG_FD_160074 | JGI IMG/M metagenome (GOLD analysis project Ga0214544, IMG submission 160074) | Root nodule microbial communities from cowpea collected in UCLA plant growth center, Los Angeles, California, USA - CNSS3 | ecosystem: Host-associated > Plants > Roots > Nodule | place: USA...
TGAGAAATGAACCTTCACATCTAGATAGCTTGCTATCTTAATGTCCAGTGGGAATTTTCAAAAAGCTTTCTTAAATAACTTCACCATATTCATAACTCTAAAAGGAAACAAGATAATCCTTCATCAGGCGGGCATTGGTTTTCTCGCCCAGGCGAGCTTGCCTCGCCCAGGCGAGTTTAGCAGAGGCTCGTCCAGGACCTGCTGCTCGATCTCTCGCTTAGATGAGAGGTTTTTATTTTGAGCGAGAAATGGTCTCGCCTAGGCGAGAAGGGACTCGCTTGAGCAAGACCTCGCAGAGTCCGCTCTTTCCCTTTTCGCAATCTCGCCTAGGCGAGAAGGGTTTCGCTTGAGCGAGAGGGCCCCCTCGCCTGAGCGAGCCCTGCTTGCTTAAGCGAGGCAGCAGGTAAGGTTGGATGTTATTGTTGAATGGGGCACTGATGTGGGATTGCTTTTTGATTTAAATGCTTTACTTTGTGTGTTGAGGGATGATGCCATGATTTATATGTGAGTTCGAGATGGAAATGGTATGTTGCTTTATTGGGTATGAATTGGAAGGCATGAGTTGCATGAATTGTTGCTTATGCATGATGTTAATATTATGGAAATTCTTGATTGGTGGGTGGGACATGTATAGAGTACGAGTAGGGTATAATTCCATGACTCTTGTAGTGAGAGATCTTGGTGGTGCCTCATCTGTTGGACGTAATTCCATGGGCCCTCTCAAGGGGAGTTTCATGGTGGTTCCTCGACGAAAGGACGTAATTCCACGAGGGGGTCGTGGTGGTGCCTCAAGGCCAGGACATAATTCCACGTAGGCCACGTGGTGGTGCCTCTTGTAAGGGTGTAATTCCGCGAAGGCCTCGCGGTGATGCCTCACTGTTAGGACATAATTCCACTGTCACGTGGTGGTGCCTCGATATACGTATCTGGATAGTCAAGTCTTGGAGTCTTATATATTTTGATAGCTTTGGTATGATGCTTGTTATCTATGCTTGGCCTTGAAATTACCTGTGAACTGTTGTAAAATGGGATTCCTTTACACTAGCTTACCCTTTGCTTGCTTGTATGTTGTGTGTGGTCTTCTCTATTGCGATGATCATCAACCTTGTTGGTATGAGTAGATGTGAGAACCCCTGGCAGTGGTAATGTTGAAAGGGATGCTGCAGCTTGATGGTTTGGACAGGGTCGGGCCTACTGTGGGGCCCACTGGAAGATTTTATGTTATTTATGCTCTTATTGTGGAACAAGGCCTTGTGATTTTAATTATTTATTTCAGTACATGTCTGGTTGGGCCATGTGGAGCCCTTTTGTTGTAATCTGAGTATGTCCAGTGTATTATATACTTTCATACCTAATGAGATTTTAATTATCGAGGTTATTCAGTTTCTGGGTTGTTATAGTTAATGTTAAAATATTTAAATATATGTTAAAATCTTTAAATAGAAGCACGTACAACTATATAAACGACATGTATCGACTAAATAGAATGAAATAACTTTATGAATAAAATATATTAAACTTCAAATATATACAAATATATTAAACTTCAAAAATTCTAAACAAAAATAACGTTCATATATGAATAAAATATAATATCAAACGATATGAATAGAACAATGACCTTCCTCAAATAAATAAATAATAATAATAATAATAATATTAAGATATACCAAATATAATTAACTCTATAATAAAATATATTTTATAAGTTAAGTTTTTCAAATAATAAAATAAAATATTCTAATACATATAAGTGTACGTTATATTTTTTATTAAATATGTTTTTGGTCCCTTAACTTTCGGTGAATTTTGAAATTAGTCCATTTTGAAACTTTGGACCAATTTAGTCCTTCATCTTTCAGAATACGTGGATTTAGTCCTTTTAATCAAATTTTGTTAGGTTTATTTGATATTTTGTACGCATTTTAGGATTGTATTTGAGTTGTTTATACTGTTTGACACATTTTTGCTTTAATGTTAAGTCAAATACTATTGTGAAACGCGCTTGAAATGTCAAATAAATTTAACAAAATTTGATTAAAAGAACTAAATCCACGTATTTCAAAAGATGAAGGACTAAATTGGTTCAAAGTTTCAAAGTGGACTAATTCCAAAATTTACTGAAAGTTAAGGAACCAAAAACATATTTAACCCTATTTTTTATAATTACTTTTATTATAATGTATTAATAATAAATTTAATTAATTATAAACTTAATGATAATAAAGAGATTGTGAATTTCAACATATGATGTGTTTGGATAGGAGAAAAGATTTCAGAGTCCCTAAGTGAATGAATTTGGGAAAATTTGAAGATATTGTGGTATTGTTTGGATTGAGGGAAAGATAATATATTTTGAATGAATTTGAGATAAAAAAATTTTATATATGATATATTATAAAAATATTTTAATGAATAAAATTAAGTCATTATCATTTTATGTTGGAAGTCTCACATCAACTAGAAATAAAGAATTTCATAATATATAAGTGAGGTTTTCACCTTACAACTGATTTTGTGGAATTAAGTTAGACTTAAAACTCACTTTTAACATTTTAACATTTTATTCCACGGCTTAAAACTCACTAAAGTGATATAAATTTAAATATATATTTTTTTATGCAAAAGCACTATTTATGCATAAAGAGATGAGCATAAAGCACAGAAAACGGAAAAAATAATTAAAAAAAGAAAATAACAATTTTAATTTTTCCTTACGTTTATGAACTGATTTGAAATGAAATCACGTATATGATTGATTATGGATAAACCTATAACAGATTATATATTTTTAATATTTTATCTATAATATTTTTTAGATGAATAATTGAAGTAAATAATATTACAGTAATAAATAAAATAAAATCAATATATTTCAATTTTAATAATTTTAAAGTAATTTATTTTAATATATTGTTATATGAAAATCTTATTTTTTGTTTAAATTTAAATATCATTTTAATTCTATTTTATATTTTTCAAAAAAAAGATTTACATAAATTATTTTAAAACTTTATTTTAATAATTAATTTTCGAATATATAGATATACAAATTTATTTTATCACATTCAACGAAATACATCATTTTTTTCCTTTACTTTTCATGCACTTTGTCTCTATTTAAATAACTTCAATATATTCCCTCTTTCTTACAATAAGGTTATAGATTGTTTATAAATGGTCTCTTTGCTTAATCCGTCGATATCAACTCATCTAACGAGGACATGATAAAATAATTAAAAGTAACCTCAAAATATATTAGATCAAACATTTTTTACAATATTAATAAAATTTAGATCAATATGTTTGTAAGGTCCACTTTTTCTATCCCTAGTGTTTAATGGTCTAACCTTATCTGTTAGGCCTAAGGTCAGTTTATAGGATACCCCAAAACCATTTTATAGCCCTAACCCTCTCATTCTGCCTCCATTTCACAAGACAACCCCTTTCCCCACCCTCTCTTCTCTCTTTTCAAAGCTCTACAAGGGTTTGAGCCAGTTTCCTCTATAGGCCATTCGGAAGCCTTCCTCAACTCATTAATCTGTTCTTGGAGCTGTGGTGCTCATTGTTGGATGCTTATCGTTGTCCACTAGCATCTATCCAAGTAAGGGAAGCTAGAGTTTTTCTTTTAATGTTTTCTTAGTATTTGTTTATTTCCAGTTCAGTTTTGTGTTTATAATGCTTGTATGCAATTGTGGTTGCGCGGAAATTGTGATGTTGTTTGGTTTCGAATGTCTGATTGTTGCATGCGTGAACATTGGCGAGAATTGATATTTTCGCCAAGGCGAGCACGTCTCGCCTAGACGAGAATAAGAGAAGCTCGCCTTGGTTTTTGCTCGAACTCTCGCTTAGGTGACGAGCTTCTATTTTGAGCAACGAGTTATCTCGCTCAGGCAAGGAGGTTCCGCTTAAGCGAGAACTCGCAAAAACCTGCAATGCTCCCTGCTTGTAATCTCGCCCAAGCGAAAATTTTTAGCTTAAGCGATATTAGTTTAGCTTAAGCGAGATCAATTTAGCTTAAGCGAGATCAATTTAGCTTAAGCGAGATCAATTTAGCTTAATCGAGACCAGTTTAGCTTAATCGAGACCAATTTAGCTTAAGCGAAATCAGTTTAGCTTAAGCAAGAACTTTTAGCTTAAGCGAGACCAGTCTAGCTTAAGCGAGACTAGCTAGCTTAAGCGATAATTGCTGCAGAATTTTAATTCCTTACTTTAACTTGTGGATTGATTCAATTACTTTTAAAGGCATGAATCTGTGATTATGTATGTTTCATGTGATATTGACTTGCTTGGTATGAATCAGTGCATGAATCATGATTGGTCGATCGGTTGGATATTGACATGAGATTGTTATGCTCGATAAATCTATGGTTGGTTGGTGAGAGATGGCTATGGTATGAGATTAACGTAATTTCATGAAACTCTTGGTGAGATTTCATGGTGGTGTTGGATGTGATGGATGTAATTCTATGAAACTCTTGGTGAGATCTCATGGTGATGTCGTATGTGATGGACGTAATTCCATGAACATCTTGGTGAGATCTCATGGTGGTGCTATATGTGATTGACGTAATTCTATGAATCTCTTGGTAAGGTTTCATGGTGGTGTCGTAGTGTATATAATTAGGTTAGTCTCATGTAGAGCAGACTGACTCAAGTGGTGAGAGTAGCATAAGACCCTAATCTTTGGCAGGATAATGGCCTTAGATGTTTGAAGGCTAACCTTGTACGTGGTAGGGTGAAACCCATTGGCAATGGCTCTGCAGAGCAGTAAAGACCACTACAAGTGCAAGCATCCAGTGAATCTGACTGATTATATGTATCCGAATAAATTGAGTCTTAGAGTCTTGTTGTTGGCTATCACATGCTTGGTTGATTGATGAATTCTTAAATCCTAAATTGCATGCTTAATTGTATGATAAAAACCTTTTTAATCTAACTTACTTTTTCTGCTTGTGTATGTCTTCTTGTGTGGTTTTCCTTTTTGCAATGATCACCAATTCCTTTGTATGAGCAAATATAGGAACCCTTGGTGATCGTAGTGACAACGGGAATGCTGCAACTTAGTTGGTCATGGATTGATGTTAAGCTCACTGTTGAGTCCATATATGAAGAGTTTTATTATTTTGTAATCCCTTGCTTATGAGCAAAACTTTTGGACATTTGTTAAACCTTTTATGTTTTGTCCCTGACATTGTGTAGTGCCTTTGTCTCCTTTAGTATATTTGGATGACTGTAAAATCCTTTGTACTTTAAACCTTGTATCCTTTAAATATTATAAAATATACAAATATTTTATTTAATTAAATTTATCTACTAAATGGGAAGTTACATCATTAACACTACAGTAACAATTTAGATCTAAAAAGTATGTTTAAATTTACCAAAAAGTTTACATTATATAAGAATCAAGATTAAAAAAGTTTATAAATATTTTATTTTGTACAAAACAACTTCTAATAAATATAAAATCACGATAAAAAAATTGGAATAATAAAATAAATAAACAAAACATTTGTGGTTTTGTTTATTCCTTAGGAAGGTATATATAAGAAGAACATAACTTCTAGATATGAAGGTTTGGCCAGAATTGGTCTAATTTTCTTCACAAAGACCTCGTCACTATCTCCCAATTTTCATGTCATCCAATGCTGCATCCCTTTCTAACTTTTTTTTTTCTTTCCAATATAAGTATTTATTAATACTCTAGAAGCCATGGAAAAGGCAATTTATATTCAAAGCATTTCCTACTTTGTTTAATTGTCATTTCAACGAACCCTACCCATGTACGGATCGAAGTTTAACTAATTTTTTGTTCCATTGACTTCATCACCATAACCCCTTTGAACACGCAAAGAGTTGAGACCACATTCCAGCCCAAAATTCAAACACCATAAAAAAGTTGCACGAGTTGAAGTCTCAATATCATAGCCAATGTTGTCGTGTGCCTTTTGGCAATAGGGATGAGACGCAACTTCAACTATTTGCATGCCGTTAAGATCAAACCACTCTCGTGGATAACAATGATGTCAGTAATAACATTGGTTTTCTCGAGAAACATCTCTTTGATAATTTGTATCATTTAATAATTTGTATAAGAAGAAAATAGTTTTTAACAAAATTTTTTATATTTTAAAAAAAAAAGAGAAAGTAAATAGTAATGAGAAATGATGTCAAATTATAATAAAAAAAAGAATAGTGTTAAAATATTAGTATTCAAAATATTTAACTATAAACCATACGAGATTAATGAAACATTTGTATATGCTTTATCTAGAAACTAAAATTTACTTCCATTTTAATAAGCATTATTTGTCAAAATAATTACAATAAATTACCAACCATTTTTTTTTAATTTTGAAATTTCAAAAGCTTGACCGTTATCATGAGAATTTTCAAGTTTAAATTCAAACTGTTTACCATGCATATAAAAAGAAAAGGTGAGATATTATAGGGTGTTATATTTAAGTACCGAAAAATTTGAAGAGATTTTTTTTTTTGTGTGAAATAATTGACCATCTAATATCTGTCACATAATTGATATCACTTGTAGCAATTTATCTTTAACACTTATCCCATCAAAAACTAAACTTATGACCAAAAAAATACTTGTCATTAAGGGAAAAAAATTCTAATTCACAACGTAATAGTTCAAGTTTCATTATTCAGCGATTTGATTCAATTAAAATTTGACACAAAGATAATTGATACAACTTAGAAGAATAATTTTCCATCATTTATCTGACTATACATAAAATCAAAATCTTCTAATATAGTTGTTTGTTAGAATTGGAGATAAATAATTAAAAATCCTTGAAAAGAGAAAAATATTTTGAAAGATTGTGATATGGAGTGTTTCAAGATATGAAATCTAAGGAAATATTTTTTTATATTATTATTATTATTATTATGGAAGGAAATATTTTTTATATTATTATTATTATTATTATGGTCATAATTGTACTAAAATTAAAGTAGAGAAAAGAAAATATTTTTTGGCCTTTTGAAGGAGATAAGGCATTTTAACAACATGTGATAGTTATGTGTTCAAAAACTTATTTGGAATATAAGAAAATATTTAGTTAATGTAGAGGATTTTTGGACTGTGATTTTGTGGTATTTTAAGAAAAAAATATGATTGATAATATTAGAAAAATAAATTAGAATGATTTGAATAAATTTAGAGATGAAATGAAAATTTGATAAATATGAATATTTTATCATTGAAGTTGATAGTTACTTAACAGTATAATATTTTTAGATTTGGTCAAATGATTCGTTTGATTTTATGGTGTAGAAATTTCTTGAATTAATTAAGTGAACATATTCTTGATATACTAAACGAAATTATATATGATTGAATGTAGTAGGATTTGATTTTATTAGGTAAAAAAAAATATGTGATAAAAATTATTGGTGTAGAAAAAAAAATATTAAAGTAAACAATGAATATAAACAAGAAACATGTTAATGATGTAGTTTTAGAATGAAATTATTTGGAGGCAGATTTTGTACATTTGAAAAGGAGAACTTTGATTATTATTTAATAAAGAAAGAAGTAAAATTAATAAACTTTAATATAATTTTTTACTTTAAATATTAGTTTTCTGAAAATCAATAAATTAATTTCTTTATTTAATAGCTTGAAAATCATATATATGGTGATTTTCTTATAATTATACTTCATTTTAGACACACTCTTGTTTTTATTTTATTGGTAATAATAACGATAATAATCTCGTAAATAAATTACAAGATGAATAAATATAAATAAATAAAATAAAAGAATATATGTGGTGAAAAATTAACTCCCAATAATTTCATCTTTGATATGTTAATTATTTATAAACATAATATTTTAGATTATATTCTAGATTTATAAATATTTTGTTTAAACTTCATAATTTAAATGCAAATAGAAATAGAAATAGAAATAAAATTTAAATCCAAAAATAAATACTTGCAATGTCATCAAACTATTTGGATGATTATTTGTTCCTGATTCACATTATGCTAGCTTAAACCATTGCCCCCAAAGAAGTGTTTTTCATAATTTAATGATTGTTATGGCAATAAAAGCGCGTTTTGATTGTATGAAAGCGACATCAACCATCCCAAAAAAGACTTCAAACTTCAGATGAGAAATGCCGGCAAATTCTTTTGCACATTTCTGGTGACATACATAATCACAAACATTATTCAAAATTATATTTTAAGGCTATTCTTTCATTTAAATTCGTTCACAAAGTTCTCCGATATGATACGTTTTTAACATGGAATATATAATTATGATTGATTAATCATGTATTTAAAATATATTCAATCGTTTAAATAATTTATTCCCCAAATAAAACAATACTTGTCTTACATTCCAAATCATTTAAGACCTTAAATTTGTTAAATATTGTAAAGCGAGATTTATCATTAATTGGACTTTTCTTATATGATACTATTAGATATTAATATTTTTATCAGTAAGACTGTAATTTTAAAACTGTATAATTGAGCAATTGAAAACTTTAAGCAATACAATCGAAAAGAATATTGTATTAATCTTGAAATTTTAAAATTCTATTTCAGTACTATAAAATTGAATATCTTGATTTTTTCTAAAAAAATATTGCAAGAGGTATAGACAAAAATAAAAATGGAAATTTCACCAAAACGATTAATTATTTAAAAAATTTGAAGCTAATTAAGCATACTCATCTTTGTTAACGAAATCTGAAGCTAATTTTTCATTCGTGGAGACGCTGCTGCATACCATTATACCATATATTCATTATTTCTCAGATTTTGGTTTGTTAGTGTGATCGTGAATATAATATTAATAACTTTTTGTATTCACCAAACAACATATTTAAGTAAACATGAAAAATGGGCACCTCTATTTGCATTGCACTTTTGTTTTTGGTACCTAATATATGACAACAGCTATCTTAGCTTCATTTGATGAATCGTTGTGATTCAAATATCAGGGTCTTCAACTTCTGCCATGAAACTACTACACAAAACCTGTGGACCTTCTTCAAACACTTGAACCTCAACGAAGTAAGTGAACTTCTAACAAGTTATGCTTTTTCCGACAATTTTACTCTTTAATTACATACTCAAATCCATTTCATTTCACCCTTTTAACTTTTACACGTTATTTCCGCAATTGGCGTGTTTAAAAGTTTACCTTTTTACTGAGAGAAAATAAAGTGAGTGCAAAAGGGTATGTACTGGGCAAGTTACGTTTTTATTCTTAAATGGATTCTTCATTCATTGCTTCTACTTGCAGGTGGGTTTTTTTTTTTTTTCCTGAAATCCAAGCAGTGGGGGCAGGTTTTGGACTTAGTTTCAGAAAGTGATACTCGAATACTGTTTCACCCAAATACACGAAGAAGAAACCTTCAACTTTCCACACCGGCTAAAAACCATTGACTTATGAATCCAAAGATCACCGACTGAGTCCAACCTAAGAAAACCAAATAAAAAATGCCTCACAAATTGCCTTAAATCCAAGCACAGTGGTCACTTTAATCAACCTTCACACTCATAAGTCCCAACATCTTACACGTTTCAAGCTAATAGGACACAGAAAATGTACCACAAAATTGTTACATAAACTGCAAACCGTTCGTACAGCGATACCAATTGACCACATCAGATTCTTATTCATTTGGAAAAAAGCAAACCCTCTTGTTGCTTTCTCACAAAATATATGCCTAATCTCGCATATTTAGGCCCAAAAATCAAGTTATGCCGAGATATTATTCTGCCACCGATTTGGGTGTGCATCAGTGACGAGAGTTCACTGTCTAATAGTGACTCGTTCGATGGGGAAATTTTCTTGTTCCCAAGTCTCCTTCTTATAACTTGGTTTGAAATCTTTCTGGAAGTAAGAATAAAATCTTAGTGGTGGAGTGGGTTCGGCTTAGTTGAGCATTGATGGGTGCTAGAAACCTCGTTATGCTCAAAACACACATTGAATCTATCAACTTGTCTTTTGGAAATGGTTTTGTTTATGAAAACGTGGTTTGGGCTTTGGCTTCTCTTCGGGTTTTCTTCTACAACTATGTGCTGTATTCCTTGGGTTTGATTCTCAGACATATCTTCAGGTTTGATGAATTTTCTCATTTGGGTTATTGTATTAAGAGTTTTTATTTTATTTTTTTGCTAAGTAACTGGAAAATTGAATACTGATTCCCTTTATTTCATGTTTCAGATTTCATACAGAAGACAGGAAAAGCGAACACCTTATTCAACATGATCCACTCGATCAAACCAAGAGGAATCAGATTGAAGATTCTAACATTGACGGGATCGCAGAGGAGTTAGCTAATTTGCTATTTCCGATCTTTGATAATTTTTATGTAGCAATTGATGAAAGAGAAGGAGAAACAAAGTGCCCTGTTTTATTTGAGAAGGAATCCGATGCAAATATTCATGAAGATGCTGATAATTTACAAGGAGAAACAAAGTCCTCTGTTTTAAGGGAGATAAACTCTGATTTTCATCAAGATGTAAAGAAATTAGAAGGGGAAACAGATTGCTCTGTTTTGGAGGAGAAAGACTTGGATATGTGTGAACGTGGAAAAAGAAGAGAAGGAGAAATAGAGGGGTCTGTTTCCATGGAAACCGTCTCGTGCGTTCATGAAGATGTTACGAAAATAAGTGAAGATGAAACCGAAAGCTCTGTTTCCACGGGGGCAGATTCCAATTTACTTCGAGAAGACGAAGAAGAACAAACAAAAGATTCCTTCTTCACAAATTTTGAAGCCGATGATTTGATAGAAGAACCAAGTATGCTGACCTTCAGTTTCCGACAAAATTATATAGCTCCAAATGTTTCCCGTAATCTATTTTCCAGTAATGAAAATATTTCAAAAATTGAATCTTCAGAGCGTAATTTGGAGAAAGGCCTTGTTTCTCAAGAAGAAGAACAGACAAACCTCACATCCAATTCCACTTCTGATCCAAGCTTTCAAAGTAATGCATTTTGTTCAAGTGATTCATTTGATGATGACGTTCTAAACGATAGCACATTTCAATCTGATTCCGGGTCAGAATCATGCAGCAACAACAACAATGACTATTCGGTAACACTTGAAGTTCTTAGTTCAAACCATTTTTGTGAAGGATTTGGTACTGAGAGCCCTGAGGAGAATACTGATGAATTTCGTGAAGAATCTCAATATTCGCATGACAATGAAGTCTCACGCGATCTCAATTTTGATCTTGTTGAGGACAAAAATGAAAAGGAAAGTTCTTCATACCATGGAGAAGACACCATGTGGGAAGATAAATGGGATGAATCAGATTTTGACGAAGAAGAAGAAGATGACGATGACTTTGAATGGGAGAACGATGCGGTAGTGGAACAATTGAGAATGGAACTTAAAAATGCAAGACAAGGAGGGCTTGCCACTATTTTAGAAGAGGAAGAAGAAGCAGAGTCTCCAAAAGTTGTTGAGGATCTAAAGCCACTGAAGATCGAAAAGAAGATAGAATTCAAAGATCACATTGTTGAAATTCAAAAGGTTTATAGGTGCTATGCAGAGAAAACTCGGAAACTGGATGTTTTGAATTACCAGACCATGCATGCAATTGGTGAGGACCAAGTTAATTTCATTTCATTTGCATGCATTTCACCTTAGATTGGGACATGATCTATTCTTTCATTGAGTTTTTCATTTATTTCTTTGGCAATAAACTTGTTCTTGGTTAGTGATTGACATGATCACGGACTTTGCTGCTGTGTGTAGGACTTCTTCAACTAAAAGACCCTCCAAAATTGTTTATAATCCCAAAATCCACCGTCCAAGGTGTGAAGCCTCTAATATCTCAAAATTTGTGGCCACGCAAGGCACTGAATCAGATATCTGATCCAATACTGAAGTTTGTTGAAGATCTGCACAGAGATTTGGAATTGGTGTATGTTGGGCAAGTTTGCCTCTCGTGGGAAATTTTGTGTTGGCAGCACAAGAAAGTTAAAGAGTTACAACAATATGATTCTCAATGGCGTCGTAGCTATAATCTTGTGGCGGCTGAATTTCAACTCTTTCAGGTCCTCATGCAACGCTTTTTGGAAGATGAACCATATCAAGGTCCAAGAATTCAAAACTACAACAACAACCGTTGTGTCATTCGTAACCTGCTGCAAGTTCCACCCATTAAAGGTAACAGAAAGCTTAACTTCAATTCTAATTTTACTCCTTTCATTACAAATTATTGATATAGGTTTATGAAAAAAAAAATATTTTTAGCTTATTTTCTAAACTTATTTATTTATTTTAATTGTCTTTACTACTATTTAAGAAGGCATGCCCTACTTTTTAAGTATATCACATCAACAAGAGATGATATGTAATGTCAATGTCTACATCGTACTAAGTTTTTTAAATTATGAACCAACAGAAAGTATTTAAAAGTACACGCACAAACACAAGTGAGATGTTATATTTGTAATTAACTATGCTTTTATGACTATGTACAGATGACAATACGAAAGACAAAAAGATAATCAAGTTGGGTGAAGAGTGTGCAATCAATAGCGAAAGGTTGGGAAAAATCATCAAAGAGTCTATGCAAGTGTTCTGGGAATTTGTGAGAGCAGATAAAGACTATAGCAATGTCATCAAAGCTTCTCATAAAACAGGAATTGATCTCAAGGACGTAGCGGTTTCTGATCTTCTTGGGAATGTTCGAACTCAATTGCAAAAGGTTTGTTTTTTCTTGTAGAAAGATTTACATTTTTAATATGTTGCTTGACACTGTAAGATGATTATAATTGACCATGAATGTTGCAGAAGGAGAGAAAGCTAAAAGACATAGTAAGGAGTGGGAATTGTATAGTGAGAAAGTTCCAAAAACACAATGAAGATCAGATTCAACTTGATCAAGAACAGTTGCTTGCTCAAGTGGGATTGAGATTGGTGTCAAGGGTGTTGCACATGAAAAAGTTGAGAAAAGATCAACTAATGTGGTGTAATGAAAAGTTGAGCCGAATCAATTTTGTTGGCAGAAAGGTTCAAGTGGAGCCTTCTCTTTTGTTTTTTCCTTGTTGATTGATTCATGTAGCCCTTCCAGTACATATATTCTTGGATGTATAGAAACCTGCTTTCGCAGAAAATTATACACTAGTTATGTTATACATCATGTTGACATGGTGATGGAATAGTAAATCAGTTTTGGGATCAAATTTGATTTCATTTTGGTGCGTGTTTGAGGGGAGGTGTAAGGAAGAATTTCCTTTTAACAATTTTTTTCGTTATGTTTTGTTAACTTAGACATTATATTAATTCTTTTTAGTATAGCAACAACAAAGGTTCTCACTGTGATAAATATGTATATCTTCACTTAGAGATTTAAAAAGTTATTAACAATAATAATTATCAATATAGTTAGTTACTTGAACTACAAATTCAAGTACAAATTTCAGGCTCGATCCAGTTTTAAAAGTTTTTAATTAGAAGACTCTACAGAGTTAAACAAATACATCTTTTTGGGGAATATACCTCCTCTATTGGGGGAGAGAGAGAACTTAATTCTTTGGTGGAAACTAGTTCTGGAGGCTCAACACATTCATCATTATTCTTTTTCAGTTTTCAGAATGTATAGGAGTAATTAACTCTTTTATTCACGGGGGTTAGACTTAATGTACCTTAACTCGTGATTTCTGCTATTCAATATATTTCTTTTCCATACTATCATGTTATATTCTCAATCTTAATTATATAATAAGTATTGATTGCATATTTGTGGTATCTAATCATTGGATACAGTATTAGAACCTAGACTATAATAAACAACTAATTGATTGTGCATCTAGACATAGAGTACATCATTGGTCATTCTTAACATTCGAATTCAGTACTAATGTAACGTCCTATTTAATAAATAAACTTACTTAAACGACATGTCACACATTATAATATGAAGAGCAAAGTTTCGGAGTATAACGTTACTCCTACAAGTATCCAAGGTACTAGAGAGAAGACAAGACACACCATGATGCCAATACAAGGTATAGTAAAGAGATCCACAGTAGTACAAAATGAAACCTAGAGGCAAGACAATACAATGGTCGTAGCCCTAAAAGAAAAACCCAAGCGAAAGGAATCTAGCCCAAACAGGCTATGCAGCGGAGTCACCATTTCCATGTTGACCACGAGGATTTCTCGCATATGCTCACATCAATAAATTGATGATCACCGCAAAGAGAGAAGACCACACATATAACAATCAAACAAGCAAAGGGTAAGCTAAAGCAGAAAATGATTTATTATGCAGTTACATACAATTTCATAGTCCAAGATGCATATGTCAAGCGATCATGTTATGACTTGCAAACAATACACTAAGACTCAAGACGCGACTCATCCAGATACATATAATTAGTCGGATTTAGCGGATGCTTGCACTTGTAACGGCCTTCCCTGCTCTACCGAGCTAATTGTTACAGTGTTTCTTTCCCCCACACACAAGGTTAGCCTTTAAAGTGTTTCAGGCCTCCTACTACTTTCACCACTCGAGTCAGTACGCTTTATGTGTGACTAACTAACTCTTTAGAGTGTCAGGATGTGATCCTTACCTTGAATCCTTACTAAATTATATAAATGAGGCCCCATCATGAACTCCTACTAACAGGAGTCATGGAATTACATCTTGACCAACTGAGACACCACCATGAGATCTCAGCTAGAGATTCATGGAATTACACCCTAACCAATGAGGCACCACCACGAAACTATCGTGGAATTATGCCCTAACCACATACAAATCATGTTTCACCAACCAAGAGTGTACTTGTCATGCATACCAATCTCATGTCAACATTTATAACCAACCTTCATTCATATTCCATACCAAAATCATACCAAACTCATCATATTCAGCCCATGAACCATTCCATACATGCAACATCACTCAAAACATGCTTTAACACAATAATCCAACTAAACATGTGACCTTCATCCAAGAATAGAGAAGTAAACAAAACAAGAACGCATTCTCGCCTAGCTCTCGCTCAGGTTGAAGGTTCTCGCTCAGGCGAGCTCCCTTCGCCTAGGCGAGAGCTCGAAAAGGGGAACAATGGTGTTGTCGCGCTCTCTCGCTTAGGTGAGACCTCCTCGCCTGAGCGAGATGGGCTCTCACTCAAAATAGGAGCTCGTCGCCTGAGCGATAGCTCGTGCAACACCTGAGTGGGTTTTCTGATACTCTCGCTTAGGCGAGATCCACTCGCTTGGACGAGATTATCAAATCTCCGCCACTGTTCACGCAAGCCAGCACAAAAGTTATCCAGAGCAAGGCACAATACATGTTCGTATTAACTTAAAAGCCATAAAATCACTAAAGAGCACAAAATAGAACTGAAACGCAAGCATAAGTACATTTAAATGCGGAACCCTAGCTTCCCTTACCTGGAAATAAGCTAGCAAGGACTTCGACACCCAACAGTTGAGCACGACAGCTCACGGAACAGATTTGTGAACTGAACAAGATAGCAGAATATATTTTAAAATGAGCTTACTACGAAACCCTAACTGAAAATACGAAAATATGCTTAGAGAGGAGAAGTATGAGCTGGAGAATAACTTACATGGAGCAAGAAAATGAGATTGAGCTACTTGACCAAAATTGGGGCTAAACCCTAGTAGAGCCTTTGTGAGGAAAAGAAGAGTGTGAGAGTACTATTTTTGCAAGAATGACAGAAGTGAAAGGGGTTTGGTTGCCTTAGGGGCCTTGAACACCCTATAGGCTAGCCCTCAGACCCATTAGATTTTGGGGCAGCCCTTAAATATTAGGGCTAAAATATAAGTGGGCCTTACAACTAAATGCGAACTTTTAATAAGGAATGTCTAAGACTACATATCAAGATCGACACCTCGTACCAAATGGTTCTTTCCACCCTCATAACAAAATTCCCTCTTCTTGCTCCTTACGAACTTCCCCATGTGATGAAACACTACATTCAAACCCATGTCCTGTATTTTTATATAACTATCAATCAAACTAAATAGAACCAACATAATCCTAATGCAACCCAAACCTACAATGATGATCGACACCGTTAACAACCACACATGAAATGCAAATAAAGAACAACAATGTACACCGGTAAAACTCCTAATTTTCCCATCAAAACAAACACAAAAACAATAACCTTACTTGTACTTGTGTCATTTTTAACCGCAAATTCGATTTCATTCGCTTCGTTAATGCGTGTTCGAAAATGATCCTTACTAGTCCTCTTCAACAATCTTTATCAATGAACCCAATCCTCTTTATCAATGTTGGTCTTCACCAGGAGCTTTTCATGACTTTCGTTTTCAAATTCCTTTAAACAAGAAAAATCACAAAGTGATTGAAATGAAATTGCAAAAAAGAAAAAAAGAAAAATCTCAATATATTTACAAACGAACTATGGGTGTTAAAAGGGTAAGAAAGCATATAATTGTCCAAGCCTATGAAATGTTTATGTTATATCAAGGAATCTCATATTTTAGAAAATATACTCACATATAACAAATTACTTCATTGGTTTAAGAAGAATGTTTGAGAAAGAATAATTGAATGTCAAAATTCTAAATGTCTTGACAGATTTTAACAACCAAAAGTTACTGCAATGTTTTAATCAAAGGATTAGTATATCATATGTCTTGCATCTTTGTTTGGTAAGAGAGTATAAGTTAGAAAAGAAAAATAAAATTAACTCTAGAAAGAGGGTTTAAATAGTTTAAAACGTTGCTTTGAATATGGTTACAACTTGTTCAATTAGATGCTTGAAGGGTCACCTTAAAGGTTTTATAATCATGATCACAAAAGTTTTCTTAAGATGTTTTAACATACGATTAAGAGAAACAATGTGAGAAACGTTAAACACTTTAGGTTTTATACTATTTCATTATAAACTTGAGTTATGTCTAATTATCAGGTGCAAATTTCAAAGGGTTCCACTAAACAATAAATGTTTACTAGTATTCTCATTGTCACTTCTAGCTTACAAGAGTACAAAACCTTTTTATCCTATCACTAAACTCTATTGAAGTTTAGCAAGGACTACACAATGTCTCTTACTGCTAAAATCCCCATATTACATGGAAATTTTCTTGCAAATTTGTTAAAAAAATTAGCAAGAATTTTTTTTTCCTGCTATTTTTTCTAAGGATCTAAATTGGCAAATAATTCCTTTATAGGTAATTATTTCCTACAAAATTATAAAATTCGCAAGTATTTCCTACAAAATTTGTTGCGAAAAGTGTTTTATACAAAATATTTTGCAAAAAAATTGGCAGCAATTCCATGCATTTTTTTTTTCATAACAAAATTTATAAATATTTCCTATAAAATAAATTAAAATGAAATTGGTAGGAAATATGTATTTTTTTAATAGTATCTATAGAATAAGTATACAAACTCTTTTCATGTTTTTACAAGGTTTTTCACCCAATTGAGTGAATATGAAATACAAGACTCCTTCTCTTGATTAAACTTCAGATAAAGGTGAAGGTTATACAATGAAAACATATTTCATTAGATGTCATTGGAGAGATGAAATTTTTTAAGCACTATCAACTTTAAAGAAGGAAAGAATTAAGAGCTTATACACACATAAGAATTTATTTTCATAAATAGATAATAATGTAAATGATGGGCTTCTATATATAAGTGTCACAAAAATGTTTGTTCTAACTAAATGTTTGTATATTGTCTTTGGATTAAAACTTTTAGAAAATTACTTGACTTTTTCTCAACATTCCAATGTAATACTCTATTTCATGAGTGAAATGACATGTTGTATTTTAACAAGTATGCTAACCATACTAATGACACTTAAATGAGTATAAATTGGGTTGGTTATTCATGTATCAAGACCTTCTTTGAAAATTTTGAAATTTTAAACCTTTTTCAAAATATATAGGTAATTGTAGCAATATTGATTATTTTTATTCATGAAGTATATTTATGTACATATTATTATAAAGTTTCCATCATTATACATTCTTGAAGCTTTTTGTTTTTTGTAATTTTAAAGGTAAATCGTAAATTTTTGGTAAGTCTTATATGTGTAAATAGTTCATATCTTTAACACTACTACAATAAAGGGTTTTAATATTGATTATTTCCGACATTGTACTTTGGTTCCTAAACCGAAACATATCAAAGCTAGGTAAAAAATGATCTTTTAACTTCGATTTTAAACCAAAGCATAAACTTCGACTTTGGACTTCAATTATCTTTAAAACAGAAGCCCAAGACAATTAAAAAAAAAGGAATAGGTTTCGATCTTGAAAAATAGTTAAAGCCTATTTAGTTATATTCTTCGGTTCTAAACAACTTGTGGTATTAAAAAAATCATTTATTTCCATACGAACCAAAAACAAGCAAAAAGCAAACAATATAAATTTTCATGCGATTTTTTCAAGATTTTACGATACATATACAAAAAGAAATAAATGAAAACATCATCATATCATTTTTAGTGTTAAGAAGAGGGGAATGCAAACCTAGGAACATAGTCTTAAACAAGAACTGAATCCAACAATAATGGTTCAAACTTGAACACATGATAAACAACGAATGACAAACACATAGCAAAGTTTTGTACAAATTTAATCTTTATATATAAGTCTTCTTAAATTTAATCATTGAAATTTATAATTTTCGCATAATTAATATATGTCATTCATAATTTTTTAAAATGGTTATTATGGTTGTTAAATTTTTTATAATAAATTAACTAATTATTATAGATTTTTATTAAAATTAAAATAATATATTTTATGTATTTTTTTTCTAATAGTAACTTTAATTGTTTATAATAAATATAACTATTATTATTATTAAATTAGCATATAATATATTTGGGTAATTAAATATTATATATTTCTATAATATTTAGTTTAATAAAAAATTATTTAAAATAATTATCTGCTTACACACACACATATATATATATATATATATATTAATTTTAATTATTTTATTTTATATTATATCTATAAATATAAAACAAACAAAATTACTCGTAAATTATTATAGAAGAATATAAAAAATTTAATCCATTTTTCTAATTGCGACGTGTAACATTCGTGACCGTCCAATATCATCCAACGCAGATGCTCTTACTACCCTTGGATCTAGGTTGTGCAAAAACACTCATTTTATATACTACCGCAGCACTTCTTCCTTTCCTCTCCCCGCTGCTACCGTGGAAGAGAAACCCTAGGTTTTGGAAGCTGATCGGAAACAATGGTGCAGCGTCTCATCTACCGCAAGCGCCACAGTTATGCCACAAAATCCAACCAGCACAGGGTCGTTAAGACCCCCGGTAATTTCTCTTCACCCTTACAGTCGTATATTTCTATTACGTTGCGTCGTTTTGCTCGCCAGGGTTCAGTTGAGTGTAACGTGCTGCGGTGCTGTGGTGTTTGATTGTCAAATGTAGGTGGTAAGCTGGTTTACCAGAGCACGAAGAAGAGGGCCAGCGGACCCAAGTGCCCTGTTACTGGAAAGAGGATTCAGGGGGTATGCAATATTTTTTTTTCTTATTTGAGGATTTTGTTTCTCAAAAAGATCTTTAAAATGTTGTTCTTTTGAAAGCTACGTGATGCATGATTTGATTGAATTAGTAATTATATATGATGGAAAGATAGTAAATGTGCTTGGGAAAGATTGGTTCGTGCTTCGGCTTGTATCTTTGTAATTGGAATTTTAAGTTAGTTATTGTGTAGATAAATCTTTTTGATTGCGTACATCATCACGATATGATGGGTTAAGAATTTCTGATGTATTATGTAGTGTATGCTTTTGTATGAAGGTATACAAAGGGCGGAAGACACTGGAAAATTAGGATTTTTTGGTTTTGAGGCCTTGAGGCAAATTGTTCCAAAAGAATCATGCCTGGATAATAAATGGTGTTAACCTTAGCGAAAGAATACTAGTAATATTTGATTGTTTTGTTATTAATTGTTTCATTTGCACATTTATATATCTTTTATATTTAATTATTTATTCAAGTATATGTTACATTTTTAATGTTTATATATACTCTTCTACACTATTCACGATTCAACTATCATGGTTTTTGGGGCCATCCACCTGTTGTATATATTCCGAATTATTTTCCTTCAGTATTGTTCTATCTGATTTTCTTTTTAGAGCAGTTTTCGATTTTGCACTGCATGGTCCATATTTCTTTGACTGGTTACAGATTATGTATGAATGATGCAAGGATTATTGTTCTATCTGGTTTTCTTCTTAAAGCAGTCTTCAATTTTGCACTGCTAGTTGTTATTAATACTTGCTTGGCAATTAATTGCAGATTCCACATTTGAGGCCTGCTGAATACAAGAGATCCAGGTTATCCAGAAACCGGAGGACTGTGAACCGGGCATACGGAGGTGTGTTGTCTGGCAGTGCTGTTAGAGAAAGGTTTGTTTTGATCAATCCTCTTATTCTGTGGTATGTTTATTTTCGTTGCGCAAATTGATAGAGTACATTTCTCAATCATGTGTCTGGTTCTGTAGAATTATTCGAGCTTTCTTGGTTGAAGAGCAAAAGATTGTGAAAAAGGTCTTGAAGATCCAAAAGGCAAAGGAAAAGCAAGCATTGAAGGGCTGAGTTTAATGAAGCGATATATCTTTTTGGAGGGATTTTAGGTTTGGTGATTACCGTAAAGCATGAAATTTATTATTAGAGCTGTTTCCATGTTAATTTGTGTTTGTGTTGAACTCATTCTAGTGTTAACTTTGTCGACAACTCCATTATGATACAATTTTGTATGTCACGATTTTTTCTTGTTGGATTATCGTTTTCTGTCAGTAAAATGATACTTGCTCGTTAACCTGTTCATCTAGAATAGAATAACACTGCTTTGTCACTGCAATTTAACCAAACGAACCAGTGGTTTTTAAAGTTTGAAAGGGCAAGTTCACTAATACCATTGGTTTTACTAGATGCATGGCTAGTTTAGACGACTTATGTTATGTGGGTAAGTAGAATGTGTGGTACACCAGATTTTATGTGGGGACGAACGAAGGCATTGCATATTAGTAGTGAATCTTGCTGAAAATACCACTGGTATGGATATGACTTCTGTTTGCATTCTACTACATATTCTGTACGATAGTTTTTTTTTTCGACATTGCAATATAATTCGTACACCCATGAATGGTTGTTTTGGTTAACAAATGAATCTGCTTATACTAGAATCATTGGTTGTATGAACCACGTTGTTAAAAAAAATTACGCACATGGATAAATATGGTTAGAGAAGATGTTTAGTATGAATGTTTGAGGTGTTTTATAGGACTTACTACGGTAATGTTTTAAGCGATATTGTTTTAAACACTCGTTTTTAGGATGTTAGCATTCGAGTGAACTTTTGTAAAATGGTCGGTAGGACTTGTAAAATTAAGATAAATAAATTCTTTAATATGTATTTTTTAGATGTTACTATTTCATCTATTAATCTAAAATCAATATTGTTAAGAAAATTGATGATTGGAGCTTATGATTGTCATTGTTACAAAATCGGATATTTATGTTTTCAATGTTCCAAAATTAATTATGCTTTGAACTTAAGAGATTAATAGTGGGGAAATTATTTTAAGTATAACAAGTTATAAGATTTATAAAAGTTTACAATAAGTATTGTATAAAAAACGTTTACAATAAGTATTGTATAGTTTAAAAGTTTCAAGTATCACACTGACGAAAGAAATAGCATTACAAATAATCTCCCATCACATAAAAAACGTTTACAATAAGTATTGTATAGTTTAAAAGTTTCAAGTATCACACTGACGAAAGAAATAGCATTACAAATTTTATAGATTTCAAAAGATGTAACAAAACATGTCTAACCAAATTCAAACAAGTTTCAATTTTCATATTTTAGTAAATGTTGTATGCTTTATATATTTATATTCAGAGCATTTATCTTATAATTCTTATTTTGAAGGTTCGTTTTAATAAAAAATGCTGTTAATTTAACCATTAAATATGAGTAGGTTGAATATTTATCTATTTGAACATATTACTAGAAATTTAAATTCTTCTTGTAGAAAAAAAAAAGAATTGGAGAAATTGGTAGAATAGTTTTTAGAAGATGAAGTCAAAGTCATATTAGAAGAAAATTTTGAGCAAAAGTCAAAACTTAACATTGTTTGTTGATGTCAGTTTGAGGACCAGTGTGATAATTTTTAGACTGATTGTGAGAGGTATGATGTAGCTAAATGAGTCGCTTTTAGGTGTCAATTTGATCCATGATCTATAAATCAATTCTAACCCACTCTTGAATAAACCCCTTTTCATAGAAACATCAAATGAGTGGGCAAAAACAAAGCCCTAGTCCCCAAAGCCCTCTGTTAAAGTGGGTTAGGATCAGGGTTAAAGTGGACTTGGTCCCATTACAAGACTTCAATTAACTCTTAAATATAACAACTTTTGCTTAGGTCAAAGGTTGAGCCAAGCCATCTCAGCTTAGGCCAAATTGATGTTCTAACCAAGTCAGCTATAAGCTAATCATGGCATAACCAATCATGGTTCCACCATATGGCCTATTGCCCGTTAGAGATTTCTAGGGGAACTTTAGTTACTATTCAATATGTCAAATCTAGATAAGGATAAGTACCTAACATTTTGAGGTTGTAAGTCAGTAACTATCCTCACCAGTTTCAAGACAGAGTTAGAAAACCTTGATATCAATTGAAATTCAACTTACGGAAAGGATTCCACGATCGTATCCAAATACTCATATTTTTCACTAAAATACTATCTTATTTTAGATGTAATAGGAAGTAAATCTTAATGTTCCCAATACATTTTTCTACTTCACCTTGCTAGTTCAAAGACCAAACAATAAACACCATCAAAATTGTAATCTCTGCTAAAATATAGAAATTATTTTGTTCATTGGTAAAAAAACTAAGGGAGAGTTTACTTATCAATTCGAGTAAAAACATTGTCCGACATGATCACCATTGGATTCTCTCTAAACAAAAAAGACTCCTGCTGAATTTAACAGAAGGAAGTGTCATTAAGAATCAACTCCCTCCATGTCTACAATCTAACCACCAACTCTAAACCCAAACCAAAAGCACAAATACTAATACACAATACAACTTCGTGTCCAACTAACTAATCCAATATCCTCAACAACACACAAAGTAAACAACACCACTAGTAGTTATCAATCCTCAAATGAAAGGAATTATCCTAATAACAAAAAACACAGGATAAAAATCAAACACATTACACACCTTGATTTTCTTGAGTAATTCTTATTTTGTCATCCACGACACAGAAGAATCCATCATTATGAGATTAGCCTTCACACTTTGTTACCACAACCAATAAACAAAAAGAATTCACTTACATCCAACCCGAGAGAACCAGCCTCTTCATCCAAGCTTAAATATTGAATAGCACGCGTTTCACTCTCCATGATTGTCATTGAAAACACCCATTCCAAACACATATAAAAAAAACTTAAGAAGAAAAACCAGTAAATAAGAAACCTTCATGACGTATTCATTGAGTTGTAGAGGTAACCTTTGTATATGCGTAGTGTAACATCCCAGTCAGATATTACTAATTTTAATAAAATAAAATAAAATAGATAATAATTACGAATTAATTTAAACTGCCTTTCCCAAAACGCGGAAAAATTTAAACATTTACTAAACTCGTATATTTAAAATTCATAATTTCCACTAATCATTAGAAGTTCATAAACCAATTGAAATACTACTGTGTAACGAATTACATGATCATCGTCAAACACACACAGAAAGGGTGAGTTCATAACAATACAAATATAAAATTAATAAAATAGAGATTCCCCGCCCACCCCCCAAATTGCTTTATTTAATCTAAATTGCTTAATCTTAGCACTCGATACCCAATGATTTAATATCATCGTCTCATTATACAAATGAAACTACTAATCCATTTACCCATACAATTACTTGACCATGGGCCTAGGATATATCATGCTTCCATGAACTTGCCCGCTCGTGGTCCAACCTCTACGAGCCTCCCCACTCGTAGTCCAACTCTACGGACCGTGTGATACATCCAACTACGAACCTACCCGCTTGCAGCAGCCCTCAAGTGTGAGCACAAAACATACGAACCTCCTCGCTCGTATCCTCTCACGAGAGCATCATTAATATGAACCACCCCGCTCATATTAATCACGCGTTCACCACCAATCATGAACCTACCCGCTCATAACCCTGTCAAGCATCTCCTGATCCAAGTCCATATCTCAACACATCAAAACGAAATTAAGGAAAATACACTACCCTATATAAGATACACACTCAAGATAATCTTAGGGATTCCAATGCTTCCACGAACCTGCCCGCTCGTGGTGCAACTCTAGCGGTTTTCCCTTTTAACCCAATTCTACTAGGTCACGTTGTCCTTCATCCACACGCTCTCTTTAATCCTGACTTCATTTTTACACTAAATTGCCAAAAGAAATCGCATAGACATGTTTTAAGCATAGAAACACATGAAATGCCTCCTGTAGAAGAGTTACTGCATGCAACCCATAAACATCCCTTAATTGAATATGTTGTATTTTATATAATTTTATTATATAAAGTTATTATTCTCCATTTTGTTATTATTGTGGATTAACATTAATAAAAAAATTATATTATTTGTTAGTATCAATTATATTGCACATGATTATTTAATTTATGGATAATACATATTGGGTTTCTGATGAATGGTCCATGATGTGTTCGACTGTTTAATGAACAGTCTGTGATGGAATTAAATATTCAATAACTTGTTTAGAAATCTCTGGTCTCTACTAGTAACGATCAATTTTTATTATGACATAAAATTATACTCAAATACGAGATACATTTTAGAATAACCTACTACAAAGAATGCAGTACACCTCAACACACGTATAAAAATTCACCTACTCTCTCAATGATCATGTACGCTTCCGTGTTCTATTTTTTAATATTGGGAACTACTAAATTAATTTAGGGTTTCTTGTTTATATGATTGATATTTGTGATGTATAATATAACAATCGGTATCAGAGCATGTTAGATTTGAAATCAAATTTTAACCCTTAATTGGCATGAACCCTAATTTTTTTCCCCCAAGATGTTATATGCCTTTTGTTTGAGAATTAAATTTCGAAACCCTAATTGTTGTAAAATTTTCAAATTTGTCTTTCATGTTTTTTCATGGGTTTCAAATACTACAATTCCGAAAGTGTTTACGAACCCTAATTTGGGAGTAGAAACCCCAATTTCTTCTTCTCGCATGGGGTCCTTATTGAGCATCATTCTGATTTGTAGTTCAAGGTGGGGAACAATAGTGGGTTTAGTGGCGTGATGGCCGACGTTGGAACGTTCGCAGTTTGTGATTTGGGTCTGTTGTTCTGGTAAGATTGTTTGTTTCAGAGGCACCTTTCTTCTCGCTTTGGAGGTACTGCTCCTTCATCTTATGTGGCTTAATCGTTGTGATACAATACTTAAAATAAATAAAGGAAATGTTAGGGTAGATTTGTAATTACATAAAGTTGTAATAGGTATTTTGTTAAACAGTTAGAAAAGAAATATATAGCAAATATGTGAACCCAAGGGCAATGCTTTTTGGCATGGAAAAAATTCTTATAATCTATGACTACACAATACGATTTATGTTCGGTTTCCAGTCTACAACTTGGATTCCCTATAATCCTTGGTAGTTCTTCGAGAGAATTATTTCATCTCCTAACTCTACTGTTACATTGGTATCAGAGTTAGGTTTTGAAGGGAAGGCTCTTCATTGGCATAGTGCATATGTAAAAAATAATAGATTTGAATAATTTACCTTTGTGGGAAAACTATACATGTATTCTGTTGGATCGTTTTGGTGCAATCTGTGATGATCACATGGCTGAGTTGATGCAACTTCAGCAAAAAGGCTATATCACTGAATATCATGATGCAATTGTATCTCGAGTTGACTTGTCTCAATCACATCAGCTTAGTTGTTTTCTTGGGGGTATGAAATAAGATATGCTGATGATGGTGCAAATGTTTCAACTAACCACCGTCATGAAGGCCTTTTCCTTAGCAAAAATGGACGAGTCTGTCAACACTAACTCTTCTCCAAATACATCATTTTCCAAATAGAGCAAGCCCAATCTAGTATCAAAACCCCCATTATTACCAACACCATCCAATAAGGTTGACAATTCCAAGCCTCACACACAACTTACAAAACACTTAACACCAACCGATATGACTGAACGAAGGAGCAAAGGATTATGATATTTTTGTGACGAGCCTTTCACTCCAACTCACAGTTTGACACACAAGAAGTTGCAAAATCATATCATGGAGTTGGATGAAGGATCGGATTCTGAAGTAGATCATTGTGTTGGTGAAGACAATGGCACGAATGACGTAGTGGACCCTTTGATTTCTGTAAATGCTTTGTCTAGTTTAACAAACTTTTGAACAATGTGTGTGACAGGTCTGTTTAAGAAGAACCCTCTACACATATTGATCAATATTGGGAGTACTAATAACTTCCTAGATGTGTATTTGGCTAGGAAGTTAGGATGCAAAATAGAGAAGATGGATCCATCGAATGTGACTGTCGTTGATTGAACTAAAGTTCATATTTTTTCTGTTGTTAAGGCTTTTACTTGGTATTTACATAATACTTCTTTTCGGTATGATATGATGTTGTTACCCTTTGGTATTGTGACATGGTACTTTGTATTGAGCGGTTGATGACTCTAGGTGATCTCACCTGGAATTTTAACAAATTGACAATGGCATTTTCCGTGAATGGTAAGAGATATGTGCTTAGGGGGGCCTCCCACAATGAATTCAAGACCATTAAGAAGCTATAATTCCATAAAACCTTATCGTCAGGGGTTCATCTGTCAATGCTGTAATTATGTCCTACAGAGAGTGATGTGTTGTTTAATTCTTTATCTACGCATGCAAACCAAACCTTGATTCCTAGCAACATTGAAGAGTTATTGGATTCATTTACGGATCTTTTTTAGGAACCTACCAAATTGCCACCACGAAGAGAGGGTCATGATCACAAGATTACAGTAGTTGAAGGAGCTAACCTAGTCAACAAGAGACCTTACCGATATGCCAAACAGTAGAAAGGCATTATAAATGGGTTAATCTAGGATTTTCTCAAGTCCGACATCATTCAAAATAATAGTAGTCCATACTTTAGTCTAGTAGTGCTAGTTGGGAAAAAGATGGTAGTTAAAGGCTTTATGTTGATTACCGCAACTTGAATAAAACTACTATTAAGAATCAATTCCCTATTCCATTGGTAGAGGATTTGTTAGATGAATTATATGGTTCAACTATCTTCTCCAAAATCGATCTAAGATCTGGATATAATCAGGTGAGGATAACATATGAGGATGTCTATAAAAAGACATTTAAAACACATGCCAAACACTATGAGTATCTAGTCATGCCATTTGGGTTGACTAAGTCTCCCACAACATATCAAGGATTGATGAACACCGTGTTTCACGGATTTTTGAGGAAATTTATTTTGGTTTATTTTTAAGATATCTTGATCTATAGTAGAAGGATGGAAGATCATTTGACTCATCTACATCGGGGCTTGGATGTTATGCGGGCTAATGCTTTATATGCCAAGAAGTCTAAATGTTACTTTGGTGTTAGTAGAGTTGAATACTTGGGACAATTTATATCCAACAAAGGAATCTCCACTAATCCTACAAAAGTTGCAACAGTGAGGCAATGGCCATTACCTTAGTCATTAAGGCAGTTGAGGGGTTTTCTCAACTTAGCAAGGTACTACAAAAGGTTTGTGGGCAAATATGCATCACAACTAAGCCCCCTCACTGATATGTTGAAGATAATTAGTTTTAGTTAGCCTGAAGAGGCAAAGCTTGCATTTCAATCATTCAAAGATAATCTGAGTCAAGCACCATTTTTTGCTCTACCCGATTTCTCTAAAGTTTTTGTAGTAGAGGTGGACGCTTCAGGTTTGGGAGTGGGCATGGTGATAATGCATGATCATCATCCCATAGCATTTGTCAGCATATGAAAAAGAATTACTCGTGGTGGTACTTGTAGTCCAAAAGTAGAGGCATTACTTCCTTCACAAACAGTTTGTAATTAAGACTGATCATAGAAGCCGTAAGTACATCTTGGAACAAAGGTTCTCAACAACTTTCCAACAAAAATGGTTGGTGAAATTAATGGAATTTGACTTTATAATCAAGTATAAACAAGGTACGAAGAATGTGGCCGCTGATGCACTTTCTTGGGTGCAATGTGATGCCTTGATGATTCACCAACCTAATTCAGACCTAATAAACAAGATCAAAGCATCATAGCTAATTGATGTAGACTTATAGAAGCTCTTTGCAAAACTATAGCAAGACCTTTTATCTCCTAGACACTATAATTGCGTAAGGGGGGAACTTAGAAGGAAAGGTAGGTTGATGATTGGCAAAGATCAAGAGTTAAGAAAATTAATTCTTACCTGGTTACACTCTATAACTTGTGGAGGTTATTGAGGGTGAGACGCTATTATCCAAAGAATAAAGGTTATAGTATATATGAAGGGCATGACTAAAGAAGTCAAAAGATTTGTTCAATAATGTAGTACTTGTCAGAAATGAAAATGATGAAGGCGTGACCACCACCACTTCCTTAGAAGCTCCCTCAAGAAGGATCACTAGAAGCATGTCTAGAGGGGAGTCTTCTATTCCATCATCTTCATCTTTGTTTTGCATCACTTTAGTTTGATTTTCCTAAGTTGGTTTCTAGTTGACTTATTTTGGTTGACTTGTTGACTTTGACCCTAAAGTTGACCTTTGACCAAGATTAGATTAACTTAAACCAACATGTTAATCCTTGTTTGTCTTGTTTTGTAGGTAATTAAGAAGAAGTAGAGTATGGCTAGGTGGCACATGGTGATTTGAGCACTTGGATGATGTAGAAGAGAGAGGAAAGCAAAAAGCATAAAGTAAACGCAAAAGTAGACATGTACCTTGTCTCCTTTTGCCTTTTTGGTTTATTCCTTTGAAAGCTACTTGGTCTCCTTCCTCTTTTGGCCTAGAATCCTCATGGGAATGCATCCACCAATCATGATCCTTCACTTGGCCGAGACTTCACTAGCTTTAGGTTTCTAGGGTTTGCTTGTTAGTCCATTCCATGTTTTTGTATTTGCTAAAGGACCCCTATGAACTCCTATTTAAAGGGTGCTCCTTGTCTTGTAAAACGGTTGATCATTTTGTTTCTAAAATATTGTGTTTCAACCATCATATTTTCGTGAGCTCTCCTTCCTAGAAGTGAACTCACCTTTGCCTTATCTTGCTTGCAAGTGGCGGCACCATCACTCATCTCTAGGGTTTGGTTGGCTTAGATCCCCCCTATGAGTGGCATGCTTCTTCCATGCTTCATCTTCTATGCTTTTCATTTTTAATGTTTCTTCTTTCATTTTGCTCTTTAAGTGTTGTTAATGCTGTGTGAGTTTTAAGTTTGAATCCAACTCTCTTCTTCCTTTCATGAGCTTGAGAAATGAACCTTCACATCTAGATAGCTTGCTATCTTAATGTCCAGTGAGAATTTTCAAAAAGATTTCTTAAAAAACTTCACCATATTCATAACTCTAAAAGAAAACAAGATAATCCTTCATAAAAAAATATGATAATGCTGCTTCCCCTGTTTACTACAACCACAACTCATTCCTGACTTAGTTTGGCAACACATTGCCATGGACTTTATAAAAGGCCTTCCCAATTCGTATGGAAAACAAGTTATATTTGTGGTAGTCGATAGATTGAGCAAAGTTGCTCACTTCATGGCCTTGCAAGATCCCTACTAAATTGCATATGTGGCTCAATGCTTCATGGATAAAATCTTCAAATTACATGGATTTCCATCCTCCATCACATCTGACAGAGATCCCATTTTGTTTAGCTGGTTTTGGAAGGAGTTCATGACATACCAAGGAGTTCAGGTGCACATCTCTACAGCCTACCATCCTTAAACAGATGGTCAGACTAAAGTAGTAGATAGGTGCATTGAAACATACTTGAGATGTGTGTGTTCGAATGATCTGAAGCAATGGTCAAAGTGGATTCCTTTGGTGGAAGGGTGGTACAATATTACCTATCAAAGTACTGTCAAAGCCAACTCGTACGAGATTGTCTTTGGTCAAGTTCCACCCACTTACTTACCATATCTCCCTGAAGAGTCTAAGATTGAAGTTGTTGATTTACTACGTTAGTAGGAGTCTAAAATGTATACTTTATATTTTTATGGTTTTCATGAGATGTAAATTTCTTAATGACATTAGTTTCATTACATTTTTTTCAACATATAGAGTGTATGAACCATTTTGGGATCGTGTAAGACCCGCGAAATTTAATTAATTAAATAAATAAATAATTAATAAATGCGGGTAGTAGAAGCCTTTATGGCATTAAATTTTGATTGGTATGACGTGGAAAAGTACTAGCTCAAATGGTTGAGAGTACTTTGATTGTGTGAGAATAAGACTTGGGTTTGAGTTCTATGTATGCCATTTATGTGTTATTTAATTATTATTGTTTTAATCATATGATTAATCACGTTCTCATGATATAATGCTTGAATTGTATTAGTTAGCATGAAACATGAATGAGCATGATGGTTTAGCATTGACTTGGCATTGGTGAGGTTATGGGTTCAAACCTTGGAGAACCCAAATTAAACCTTAATTTTTTTTTTGGTATTTTTGGCTTTGGCTTGAATATGAAAAGTTGATGGAAACCCTACATGAATAGGCAGTCATGGGTAGCTGAAAAACAGACCATAAAGGTCAAATAAATGGTAATTAACATCACCATTATGCAATTTTCGTTTTGTGTAATTAAACCACATTAAAGTCACGTTTAAAAGGCAAATTTGTGGTGAGAGTGAGGGTTTTGGCAAGCTGGGACTGTACTCAGAATTAGTGCACAAAAATTATTAAGATTGGTGAGGTTTGAGTGAGGTTTTGGGGCTGAATTGAGAGGAAGTCAAAAGGGAGGCCATTGGTGATCATTGGAAGCTCTCAAGTAATCCACTCATAAGCAAAAGGATCCAGGTTAGGGGAGTTTTCCACGTTAGTTTTATGTCTTGACATGAAATGTATGATAAATGTATGATACTTATGCATGAACCTCGACTGTACTGTGATATTTTTGAATGCTGGAAATTTTCCAGAAACTGCCTAGCGGGCTATACATAGCCGCCAGGTGGCTTATACCATTTTTGTGCGTGTTTCTGGTTTCCTGGAGGAACCGCCTGGCGGTGAAGCCTTGTACCGCCAGGCGACGCAAGCCTGTAACCCATTTCTGGGTTTTTATGATGAACTGCCTGGCGGGGATGAATTTCCGCTAGGTGACACGAGTCTGTTTGATGCAATTTTGATGATTTTGGGTTTTTGGGATGATTCTGAGTGGAGGAAACTAAAACCTTAAATGTTAGAAGCGATGAGGAGTCATATTCCATTGGAGTACATGTAATTAGAGACTAAATTGGATGAAAAATTGTATGAATTCCCTTTAGGGTTTAAGAATTGGGGTTTGAGATTCTGGATTCAATTAGGGAGAGAAGGTTATGACTATTATGTAGGTTGGAATCAATATAAACGTATCGTGAATCTTGAAACATTGGAATGGTGGTTTATTTGGAGAACTCGTGGGAAATTGGAGTTGAGGACTCGCACAGGTGTAACAACAATTCTGGAAATTCCAGAAACAGATGCGCCGCCTGGTGGAGCATGTTGTGTCGCCAGGCGGTACGTGTAGAACAGTGAGGATGAACTTGAGCTTGACAATGGAAGTGAAATTCAGAATAGGGTCGACTTTAGTAGACTGAAGTAAGGCTGATTAATGTTGGATTGGATATTAGGAAAAGTGATTGGTGCATGAGTAAAATTAGTAATACTTGAAATAGCTTAGTTGTGTTGGAAGAATTAATTAAAATGGAATTGTGGTTGCAGGGGAAACATCACAATGGTTGTCATATGTTGCCATAAGCTGAATTGGTCAAGTAGGGGCTGACTTGAATTAGTTGGATCCTTTGATATTTAGTTAAACATAGAGGATGTTTATTGATACTGAAAAGGGATATAGTCGTGGTGCTGGTTTGAAGGAAATAATTAGAGCTTGTAAATAAATGATAAGTGAGAATGGTTGGAATTATCTATACGACTAAGGGGATGAATGCACAAGTGAGGTGCTATAAGGTCTGGAATATGATGGTACTAATATAGGGGACTCTAGTATCGACCTAAGGCATATTAATTAAATTTGTGCAGTGAATATGTGAGTAAGGGAGTGGAAAACAGTGTCTGAAACCAAGCCAAAATCAGTACTGCGAAGAGTACTGGTGTGGCGCCTGGCTGCATTATGGGAGCTGCCAGGCGATAGAGGTGTCACAGGAGGGAGTCTCCACTCTTGGCGCCTGGCGGCACAAAGTTTCTGCCATGCGATCGCTAGCTAACAAAGGATCACTACTACGTGGGCGCCTGGCGACGAGGGTCTTCCCGCCAAGTGGTATTGGCAGCGTGGTACATTTTTTAGGCGCTTGGCGCCTGGCGGTACGTGACACCCGCCAGGCGGTCTGGGAGCTAGCAGCGCCTAGCGGCACGTGTCCCCCACCAGGCGATTTTACTACTGTAGCTTGGAGTTGTTGATTTCATAGGTGTGCTCTACAAGGTTTTTAATGATGCTTTAAAGGTGTGATTGCTGATGTTCCTTGAGTTGTGACTCGGAACGTATCCCTTGAGTTGTGGATGGGGATAGGGGTTAAGCACGTGGTATTCCTTGAGTTGTGGCTCGGAATAACATCTCTTGAGTTGTGGCTCGGGATGGCGGATGAACACGAGGAACTCTTGAGTTGTGGCTCGGGTTGGCGAGTGTTGCCGGTGTGAGTGTGCTAGTTGTGGCCAGTACGGATGGGTCCAGATAGATTGCCCTCCTCAGTAGTTGACTGACGAGTTTGGTAGTCTTGGGACGTTGCGAACTATGTTCGTATTTGGGAACTTCACCTGGCGTTACGGTGTATGATTCGTAACATGGTTTCCCGCACGTGCTCTATCGGTTGTGACCGATAGGTATGGCAGCAAGTCATCTTGAATCACTAGAAGAGGTAGAACACGAAAGTCATGGTTGTGGCCATGATACATGAAATTCATTGGATGTTTGAGCATGTCTAGATATAGTGGCAGATCTTGGTCAAAATTTATGGGGGAGCCAAAATAATATACTCAATTTATATATTTAACATTTTTGTCATTAATTCAGTGAAAATTAATACATAATTTAATATAGCTATCATTATAACAGAAAATACATATATCTAAATGATATTGTCATTCATTTTTTCATATTCTTGAACTTATCAAAGAATTGGATCATAACTACATTTTTTAGCTATTTTTTTTTCAATGTAAATAACCATATTATTTGCAAAATATTTATTTTCCATTTTACTAATATGCACATATCAATTCAAAAGTCATCACAAGCTTTCATTTGATCATTGTTATGCTTATGCGATGAACAATCTTATTGTCTTGTTTTCATCTTTACTTCTTTTTTTATCAATTTTAAAAAATAAATTTATTATTTTATTTTTTTATCAATATACCTATTTATAAAATAAGTTTAAGACTAATAAATAATTTATTATAATCTAATCAAAAATTGAGAGACATAAATTACTAAAAAAATTATGATAATCAAGTTACAATTAAAAATCCTTTATAAAAAATCACATAATACATTATTTGCTCTTCTATATTCATAAAAAATGAATATACAAAAGGGTAATAAGATAAAAAAAAGCAAGGCTAAATATTAAACAAGTATTGCACTACTAAGTGATTTTTTTCCTTTAAGAATAAGAAAAGATATGAAAAAGATGAGGACAAAAATAATGAGTTTATATTTAACTTTTTTTTTCTCAATAACAAAAGAAATCAGGTAAGAGTAAAAGATGAGTACAACACATGAAAAAACACAAAAAACAATGTGAAGAAAAATTAAAATTATCTTAACAATTTTTTCTTTATTATATTTAATTTTATATTGTACTATTTATTAATATTAAATATTATACTTTATAAAAGAAATAAAAAAAATATCTAATTTGATTTTTCTTAATTTTTGGTGGATTACTATCTAATTTAAAATGATATACATAATTTAAAAAATTTTAAAATATATATAATTTAAAAAAATTTAAAAAATTTAAAATTTAAAAAAAATTAAAAAAGTTGGGGGGCCGTGGCCCCCTCCCGCTCCTTCGTGGCTCCGCCACTGTCTAGATATATATGTGGTATATAGGTGTATGTTATTTTATATGCTATATTTGTTAAGCTCACCCTCTCTGCTTGTGATTAGCGATGATCGTGTACGTGGTACACGTGAGCAGATGTTGTTGATGCAGGTAGCTCTGGTGAAGCTTAGCTGCGGAGAGGGGATAACTTGGGAAACTTTATGGTTTTTTTTCCTTGGTTTTGAAATAAGATGTAAACCATTATGGGTGTGATTATAACCTTTTGTTTTGGTGATTTATGGATTTGAACATTGTTTAATTATTTAATAAAGATTAAATTTTCTCACGTTTTGGGAAAATGAGGTATTATTAAATATAGTTTACTTTAATTTACTTTCTTTATTTTATTAAAAATTCGTAATATCCTGATGGGATGTTACAAATCGCATATTTATTATGTTTGTTTTATTTTATTCATTATCCATTATTTATGAAATCTAAGCATATGGTATGTATCCATATTGGATATTATCTTTATGATTCATGTTTATATTTCTTAATTGGTATTTATGCTTATGTCGTAATTGATATAATTTATTTATTTATTAATGTTATTCAACTGGGAGATTATTGTATTTTATATAATTTTATTATATAAAATTATCATTCTCCATTTTTTTATTATTGTGGATTAACATTAATGAATAAATTATATTATTTGTTAGTATCAATTATATTGCATGTGGTTATTTAATTTATGGATAATACATATTGGTTTTTGATGAACGGTCCATGATGAGTTTGATTGTTCAATAAACGGTATGTGATGGACTTAAATATTCAGTAACTTGTTGAGAGATCCCTGGTCTCTACTGGTAATATAAAACTGATACCTATTAATCAATTTTTATTATGACATAAATTATACTCATATACGAGATATGTTTTAGAATAACCTATCAGAAAAAGAACAATATTGTCTCAACACATGTATAGAAATTCACCTACTTTATCAATGACCAGGTACGTCTCTACGTCCTAATTTTTTAGTATTGGTAACTGTTCAATTAATTTAGGGTTTATTGTTTATATGATTGATCTTTGTGATGCCTAATCTAAAAGAATATACTAAAGGTTTTCCTAAGGGAGGAGAAACATATAGAAACTTGAACCAACTTTTGCATTTAATTAGTGTTGCACTAAAATAATAATGATTATAGCATGCACACTTATGTTAACCAATTATAAAGGTGTGTTGAATTTAAAAGAAAGTGTGAGGATGAATTTGAATAGATTTCACTAAATGAATATGTGTATTTCTTTGAGTGAATTTAAAGAGTAAAGTGAGTGAATTTAGAGATAAATTTTATAAAAGTTAGTAGGTGACTTCAATGATATGAAAAAAAAGAGTTAAAATGAATAAAATTTAAAATCACCTAATTACCCTTGTGATAAAAATAAAATTAAATAATTTTTAGATAAGTTAAAAATATTAAATTTTAATAATATTTTAATTATGTTCCTGCAGAGAACAAATAAGATAAGTTAGGCACGAGTATCACCTTACAATGTAGTCCGCTATCTCTTCAGTTGGCCTCTTCCCATTCGATACATGTCGGCTTGAACCCAGGAGGGGTTACCTGCAGAAGAGTCTCCGAAGCTGAAGTAAGTCAAAGCTCTCAGAGAGTCAAATCAGTGATTAATGAATGCGTACCTTTAATTGCTGGGGTCCACGTGTATTTATGGAGCATTAATGATGTATGATCATCCCATGAGCTGGGCCTTGACTTGGGCTCTAACTTGGGCTGTGAGTGGGCCTGGGCCCTAACCCAGGCCTTTAAGGTTTATTGAACGCGGGGGCTTCTATCATACTGAGTTTATTGAAGTGGTCGGCCTAGGCTCTAATCTTATCGGATACGCTGGGGTAGTCGATCTAGGTCGGCTACTTGCCTTGATGGCTTATGTTGGCGATATGAGGTGCAGGTTGTCCCCTTAGATGTTTAGTTTAGGTTAAAACTGGTACAAGTTAGGCTAACTCCGCCTAGGCTAGATACTTGGCTGCCTTGATATGCACATTGTTTACTTATTTGGTCGAGTTTGGCTAGGTGCGGTACAAATTATATATATATATATATATATATATATATATATATATATATATTTTTAATTATTATATATATATATTAATAATAATAATAATATACAAGTATATTATTATATAAATATATTATTATTATTATTTTCTTATATATATATATATATATAATATGTATATAATGAAGAGGTTACAAAAGTAAAATTATTATTAATATTTTCAAATTTTTGCACAATTGAGGAGATGGGATTTGAGACTACCCATTCAAGTGAACAAAGCATAAAATAATAGAGTGAATTAGTAGTACTAACAAGGTTACCAAACTCACGGGTTGGCTCGTAAACTCGTACGAGTCTGCGAGTTTACTCACCGTCTACTCGTTAATAAACTCGTTTTCTTTTAGACTCGAAGTGGACTCAGTTGACTCGTACAAACTCACAAGTTTAAGACTGAGTCACCGAGTTCGTTGAAGGGGAGGAAACGACCAAAATATTGTCGTTCATATTCGAATATTTAGCCCAATCAAAAGCCCCAAAACCCCAAATCGGAAATTTGAACCAATTGAGAGATCGAAGCTCAAATCAGAAACCCTAATCAAAAAACAAGAGAAGATTGAAACTTGAAAACACATCGCAATCGCATCGTTGTCACATCGCCATCATGTAGCCATCGCGTTGGACTCCTCTAACATTGCAGATGCAGTGGTTGTCACACTTCTCCTGTTGAGCCTAGTTCAATTTCTCACATTCTCACATTCTCACTATCTCACCTTCTTGTAGCTCTTTTTGTTGAGTGCTTCATTTTGGGATTATTTTTTAAGTCAGTGTTACGTACACATTACATACATATGTATTCCTTTAAATTATTTTAAGTTGTTACTTATATATATATATATGTCTTTTATTTTTAATTTAATTTTTGTATATGGTTTTCTGAAAAAATAAATTACGTCATTTTTAATTGATTGAGATCGATTCACAATGTCCCAAAAATGCTTCGGGAAGTTCAATTGATTCTATTTTAGAGGCATTTGATCTTTGATAATATAATTTTTTATGCCAATGTTTATGATGCACACTTGTCATATGAGGAAGAGCATTATGATAATGGAGAAGATGGTGATGAAAGAGATAATGATGTTGGAAATTATATAATTAGAGGATTGGAGCTAGAAAGTTGAAGTTATTTATGTTGTGATTTGTTTTAACTGATGTATTTGGTGTTATTTGAACTTATATAACAGTGGCATGTGTGTTGAACTAAGTTACTATATACAATTTTCAAATGAAGTATACTCTTACGCGTTTACGAGTTGGGTCTGTGAGTCGAGTCTACGAAGCTCTCACGAGTCTACGTAAAATCTCGAGTCTTAACCTTTATTGTTAGGAATCCAAGTGTGAGTCTAAGTCCCACATTGACCAGAAATGAGAATGTAGAGCACCATATAAGGATCAAGGCCCATAAACCCATCGTATTAAGGTTTTGGGTTGAGAGTGGTGTCAATGCCTTATGTGGTTGGGCTTAGGTCTCATTGGTGTTGTATCTCCCAAGTGATAGCCCCTCCTTAAAAACCTAACAAGTGGTATTAGAGCCAGGTTCCGATCCTGGGACCTGTGGGTTATGGGCCCACCACGCTTCCGCTGCGCAAACACATTCCTTTTAACATATCTTTATTATTAGTTAAAAATTTATTACAAATTATAAAATATTTAATAAGTAAGATCATCTATTTAAAAATATATATTGGAAAATGTGTTTATAAAAATACACTAATAAGTGATTCCTATTATCAATTCGTATTAGTATAAAATCGTGGCAACATGTAACAAAAAACAGTAACTCTTCAACGTTGTTTCTATGACAGTAACAAAGTACGCATAGGTTTCAAAATCATGTAGTACCTAATCAAGTCAAAATCCTAAAGTATAAAATCATGTAGTACCTAACAAAGTACACACGATACCTTCATCTCGAGTTGAATCGGTTCGACCTACATTCAGTGTCGTACCCGTTCGACTTTTGTCCATGCTTGAATCAACTTATAGTGAAGGGAAAACCAAAATGGAGTGTTACTGTGACTAACAAGTCTCTATGTGCTTAAACACATGTGATTCTAAATTGTGCTAGATTTCAATCAGTTGAATGTATAGATCCTTCAGTTTTAACATTCTCAAAGGGTGGTGACTTTTGTCTTCTCACACTAGGTTAACCTCTCAATAAAGATGGTGTTGTTAGATTTAAGTATGCTTGGGACTATAACATCCCGACCGGATATTACTAATTTAAATAAAATAAAATAGAAATAAATACAAACTCATGTTTATTATTATTGTCTTTTCCAAAACTAAAGGAAATTTTAAACATTTATTAAACTCATCCAATTAAACCACAATGTTCCAATAATCCATACTAGTTCATATTCAAGTAAACATACGATTTACAAAAATATGAAAATAAAATGATAGTAAACTTCCATAAAAAGCTTTCCCACGCTACTCCCTCTTTGACTTTATGCCTTACCAACATCACCTAGAACATCATTTGCTCCCATGTGACAAGTCACACGATCATCGCCAAACACACACAGAAAGGGTGAGCTCATAACAATACAAATATACAATTAAAAAAATAGAGATTCAGCACAAACTACTTTATTTCATCTAAATTGATTAATCTTAAGAATCGATACCCAAGGATTTCAGATCATTGTCTCATTATACAAATGAAACTACTAATCCATTTACCCATACAATTACTTGGCCATGGACCCAAGATATATCATGCTTCCACGAACCTGTCCGCTTGTGGTCCAACCTCTACGAACCTCCTCGCTCGTAGTCCAACCTGAGCGCATTTGTGAGAGGATCTAGATCCTTCTTGCTCCAAGCTTAGTCACCAAGCTTCTCTTATGCGCCTAGAAGCAAGTCCCTTGTGAGTTGCTTAGGTGGCAAGTCACACTTGCCTCATGCTCTCTTTTTGGCTCCAAATACCACATTCTAGATCCTTTTCCCCTCCATTTTTCTAGACCACTTGACTCTCCTTTTCTACTATAAATAGAGAGCTTAGGACCCTTGTATTTTAATTCATGAATATAGTAGAGAAACTTTGTTGAGATGACTCCAGACTCCTATCTTTTTGTGAATCAACTTAGGCTAGAGTTCTCCTTCTTGGTTTCCTCTAGCCCCCTTCCTTGGGTGTTGGCCCAACCTCACTTGAGAGCTTCTCCAAACACCATTGCCGCACCACTTCTCCTCTCATCTTCTAACTTCTGCACCTTCATCCTTCTCCATGGAAGCTTCATCAATTCCGCATGGCTTCTCCTTGGCTTCCTTACTCTTGAAGATGGACTCATCATGTGGTATCTAGAGCCTTAGTTGATCAAGCTTGACGTCAAGAGATAAGTTCATCTTCCTTGTGATTTTTCTTTCAATTTCCATGTTGTTCATTACTTCCTTTGATTGTCTTGTTGTTTTTCTTCTTTTCACCTCATTGGTTATATGGTTCTTATCATTGTTCCTTTGGAACCATTCGGCCATTATGTCTAAGAACTCAACCATGGTGAATTTGTGTGCCTTTTACATTTTCGTTTGAGTCTTGTTCATTTTCTATTTCATTTATTTGAGTCATTTTAATTTTCTCATCCATATGTTTTGTCTAGAGTAATGTGTAGTTCAATTATGTCTTAAATTCCTTTGTTTAGCTTTCCATTTTGCTGTTGTTTTGCTGCTATATTGCTACTATTTTGCTGCTGTTTTTGGTTCATAAATACACCTTCTCTTCTCCCTTGGAGCCTTGGAAATGAACCTTTACATCCAGATAACCTTTGTTATCTTAATGTCCAGTGGGAATTTTCCTTGTGCTTGCTTAATCACCGAAGTTTCATTTTCGTTTCTAGTGTGCTTTGTGTTCTTTTAATTTTCACATTTGAGTTCATACTTGTTAATTAGTTCTTGGCAAGTTCTTTAGAGTTAATTTCCATTGTGTTTCCTTGAGTTTCATAATCTTCTTTTGATTCCTTTAAGTTTCCTTCTCTTT